>Ga0210025_1003914_pt1 | contig 13119 bp, 12 predicted proteins | sample CryGeyme20150102_FD_183989 | JGI IMG/M metagenome (GOLD analysis project Ga0210025, IMG submission 183989) | Groundwater microbial communities from Crystal Geyser aquifers in Utah, USA - Crystal Geyser metaG 2015-0102 (SPAdes) (version 2) | ecosystem: Environmental > Aquatic > Deep subsurface >...
AAAAAATTGGGGAAAACAGATGCCGACAAACGGCGAGAGGAAGCAGACAAAAGGAAGGACTTTGAGGCTAGTAGGACGTCCACGTCGGATGTTGGCAAGAAGGTGTCGGAACGCGCTTCTGGTAGCAGTAGGTCCGCTTTATCTCAGAGGACTAACGCCAACGGTAAACCTGATCTCATGCTACAGAACATGGACCGCCGGTTGGATCCTCGATCCGTGTCTGAGGACAAGGCAGAACTAGAACGAATGATGCTGGATGGCGAAGTACGGCACGAAGACATTGCCGAAGCCCGAGAAGCTGTCAGAATGAAAGAAAGCAACATTTCCGCATCGAAAAGATTATCAGAGATTATTGCCAAAGCAGGATCAGCCAATGCTTTTGAAGGAGAACGGCTGGGGATTGGGGGTCTTGATGATGTTCTGTCGCAGGTCAAGAGAAGAGTCTGGACCCCGCTGGCTGTTCCGCCACAATTGTTGAGTGAATTAGGTATACATCCCGTGAGGGGATTGCTCCTGTACGGGCGGCCTGGATGTGTGAGTATTTTTGTGGTGTTGCCTCTTAGTCCCGGGAAAGTGATTCATAAGTGAATACGTATCTCACATTTCCGTTCCGTACTGCAGGGCAAGACGCTCATGGCAAGAACCATTGGAGAGATCTTGTCTCCCGCACGGCCGATTACTGTCGTTGCTGGGCCAGCTATCATGGACAAATTCGTTGGAAGTTCGGAAAAAAATCTTCGCGAAATATTCGACAACCCGCCTGACATTTACGAGAAATATCGATTAGGAGAGCCTGATGGTGGTGATTCCGTTGCTGCGTGAGTTCAATTTGGCCGTGCATGAGCAAAATATGATTGGAACTTTTGCCTGGAATTGCCATCTGACTCTTGTCTTTTGAAATCAATTTAGAAATGCTCTGCATGTCGTCATCATGGATGAGTTCGACGCCATCGCACGAACACGTGGCGGAAAAGGAGGCAGCCAAGGAGATGCAGGAGTTGCACGAGACTCCCTTGTCAACCAAATGCTCGCTTGTCTTGACGGAATCGAGCCACCTGTTGTCCCAACATTCGTTATTGGATTGACCAACAAACGAAGTTTGATCGATCCTGGTAAGGTCTTGCTTGAGCGCAGAAAGCTGTTGGATTTGCGCCTATAATTTGAGCTTCTCATTCTAGTTTTCTTAACCTCCTATAGCACTGCTACGGCCTGGTCGATTCGAGGTGCAACTAGAAGTGCCTCCACCGAGAACCAATGAGCAGCGAATAAGTATTTTAAAGGTGCACACCAAAAACATGAGAGAAGCTGGAAGATTGCTAGTAAAGGATGCACCAGAAGGCTCTGCAGCTGCTCGGTATGTACAGAATGCTGGCTCGCATGGTATTCCTACCTACGAGGAGCTACTGCGTGATCTCGCTGTGGAATGCGATGGAATGTCGGGTGCATCATTGGCAGGTGTGGCAAGAGCAGCTGCCAGTCATGCACTGGAGAGGGTTGTAGAAGAATACACGACTGCCGTGGCTGCAGGTGCCGATTCGTCTGCATCCATGATGGACTGCCTTGTGACGCGAGAAGATTTTGATAGTGCAATTCAGGATGTGAATGAAAGTGCTGGCGACACCGATTGGGAACTCACCGCCGCTGAAAAGGAAGAAGAAGATAAAAATGCCGGAAGTGAATCATCTGAAACAGACGGTGCTGAGAGCGAGGATAATTCATAGTTGTGTACAATCACATCATTGACAATACCTAAGAAAAAATACTGCTGTGGTGTACATTTCTTGAATTTAGAGTTAGTCTTGAAACCCCTCTGAAATTTGTTGACGAACCGAACAACAAAAAAGCTTACATTTATTAGTCATCCTGGAAGTGTGTCTCAAAGCAACCACACAAAGTGAACCAGAACACGTCTGCGTGGGCGCGCACCATACACTGGTCCTGGAAAAGAATCAAAACTTTTCTATTGAAAAAGAAAGCTGGGCTCAAGTAGTGTTTTTAGAAAGATTGGAAAATGCTGCCACTCCTGAACAGCAACAAGCCAAACTTGCAGTGGTGGCAATGCAGACTGGGCTTGGCCATGTTTGTCTTGTCGCAGGATCAATCGCTGTTACAAAGGGAAAGATTGAGACCAACATTCCAAAAGAGCTAATAGGATCATCGGATCATGTGCCCAATCCAAAGCAACCACCAAATTTTACAATGCCGTTTATCAATCAATACTGTAATATATTGATTTTTAAAAGGTAAGGCATATACTCCTTGCATCATCCGGATTTGTCAAGGATGATTTCGTATTCTTTCAATATTTGCAAAGAGAGGTAGTTAAGAGAAATGACAAGATACTTCTACAGCACATGAACAAATAATTGTTTTTTGCAAAGCTTCTTCTGGTCAGAAGCATGGACTGGATGAATGCTTTGTGATCCTTCCATCATGCAACTAATTGCTGATACAATTGCCAAGGAAAGTGGATATTCTCAATCAATTCATGCGCAACCTCACTACTGACCCTGATTGAGCCCATTATGGCTAAGACCATGATGTAGCACAAGCACACAAAGATCTAGCTTTTGATTCTCTGCTAGTATTGGATGGACTCTTTCAAAATTCCAATGTCAATTTGCGCACATAATATGTGGAGTTGGTCAAAATGGTAAGCGCAGCTGGTGGAACTTTCTATATCTGTAGTAGTATTGACCTATCAGGACAACAACAATTGGAACAAGCATCAGGATTGGCTGCTATTTTGCAATATCCATTGCCAGATCTAGATGAACTAGAGGAAATTACAGTGCAAGCAAACATGCTTGCTCTGGGAGATGACAAGGACAGTTTTGAATACCAGTGTTGAATACGACCCAGATCCTTGACTATGAGAGAATGTTGCAGATATGAATTTACAAAGCTTACTTTGGTTCCACTAGACTTTCTCATGTTTTTTACAGGATATGGTGTCTCATTCGCTCCTGGGGCGAATAACCAGGGTAGGACGGGCGCTTTATTGTTTCATAGCCACCGATGACACTTATTCTTTCATTGTGACGAAATCGGTGGTACTCGCGCCCGCTGTGGCGGCACAAGACTCTTCGTCCAGCCGCTTCTTTGCATTTTTCTTCTTTCCATTGGCCGCGTCCCTTCCCATTCGATACATGCATGACAGAAGGAGAAGCCCTAAAAAGGCAGCAAGTGCACCTGCTGTCACCAATGCAGAAGGAATTGGTATTTTGCCTGGAAGCGGGGAGTTTTCTTCAATCGGTGAGTTGGTAGTCGCAAAATACAAATGACAGCTTCCCATGAGAGAGTCGACATTGTTGGCTTGCGAGTAAAAGGAAATTTCCCCTTTTCCGTTGAACCCAGTGGCCAACCAGGCTGCCCGCGACTCTTCGTCAGGAAGAAAATAAGGAACGTGGAAATCGTAGACTCCATCAGCTGGGCATCCATTGTCCTGATTATTGTTGTTGTTGTTGTTGGCATCATCATTTTCAGCGGCGGCTTCGTTTGCCGCCTCAAAGTCATATCCCTCTGGCCCGACATACCTACCACACATGGGCACTTGCAAATATTGTAGCAAATCAAATTTTATGCTCAGAAATGATAACTCTGCCGACACAAATGCATATTCTTCTTCCAGTCCCAGGTCCTCAACTCCATTGAACAGTACTTTTCACGAACAAACAAAGGACAATTTTAGTAGGAAGCCGAAAAAATTGTTAAGAAGACGCTTGCCAATGTGATGCTTACATTTTCCAGAGATATTAGCATCGGTCCCCATGGTACATTGATTGCTACCATTGCATTCCAAGAATAAGTTGTCGCCTTGAATTGCCACGGGAAGTGTCTCGTTGCACTCGAAATCTTTAAGAATGATATCGAGTGCCTCGACGAAGGAAAGCGATAGGAAGAGCAATTGAAGAGATCGGAGCATGATAGTATTTTGTTTGTGTTGTGTGCTGCTCTTGTGCCAAATTACTGGATTTTAATAACTTCTTTCTTCCTTGTGTTTCGAGATTTTTTCGTCTTGGAACTTCAGGGAGCTCTAATTACCAAGTCAACGGCTTAAAGGTATGATACTTAGCACGTCGAGCGAGGCGGAGTTTCGATCAACCTACCACTCCATAAACCACCGAACTCAACCATTGATTTACAAATTACAAACGGATCAACTCGTGCAAAAGGCGCCCACATCAACGGAATGATCTTTGCCAAAGGCAATATGATACGTCGGATAATGTGCCTCGAGATGATGCGTTCTGAGCATTTGATATCAGATAATAAACGCGAAAGGAATTACAGGAAATTCCTTCCTGATGCGCCTCAGAACAGCTCAAATGCTCTAGAAGACATTGTTGCTTACTAAACATCGCTGGATTAAGTATTCTACGAGAGTCAGCTTAAAAAATGAAACTAGCAATTTTACAAAATTCCCTTTTAGAGTTATGGGTATCATCCAACCCAATCACTTGGCATCGTACCAGTTCTTGTGTGTGCAAGAACCATCTACGAGCAGTGGAACAGATGTTTTGGGAAGACCTACCGTCCAGGGTTCTTGCATGCAGCGCAAAACTTCCTCGAATGCTTCTTCGGCAGTCTCTTCAGGTCCTTCTAACATGACTTCATCGTGAACTTGCAGTAGAAGAATCCATCCAAGGCGTTTCAAAGTTTCGCTCTTGTTGATCAGGTTCATGGCCATCATGGCGACATCTGCAGCACCACCTTGAATGGGTGTGTTAATGCTAGCGCGCTCTGCATGCCCGATAAATTTTCGATTTTTACCCATGGCTTCTGGTAGATGACGATACCGTCCCATGAGAGTACGCGTATATCCCTCTAACCTCGCAGTCTTCTTTTTTTCAGCTTGCCAGTCTCTAACCTCTGGTCTAGCAACATACCAAGCTTGCAACATTTTCTCGGCTTCTTCAGGTTCCACTCCCCAGTCCTGGCTAAGGCCGTGCGCTGTCTTACCGTAGGCTATCGAAAAATTCAGAGTTTTGGCCTTTCGACGCTCGGAGGCAAACAAATCTTTTAAGAGTGGTTTGGGAGGTTCGCCTTTTTCGTAGTCCCACTCGAGAAGGCACTCGCCGCTCTCAACCTTTTCCTTGATGTAATCAAACATGTCCAGCGCTGTTCTGGAATGAAAATCTCCGCCGGATTTAAAAGCATCAATCATCGATTTACAGTTTGTCATCGAGGCCAACAACCTCAATTCTAACTGCCCATAATCGGCTACAATCAAGTTGTTTCCAGGAGAAGACTGAAATGCCTGGCGAATCTTGTATTTATCCTTTTCCAGTGCCGGCTGATTCTGCAAATTAGGTCGTCGAGATGACAGCCGACCTGTTTCAGTATTGAGATTGAGCGAACAATGCACCCGGCTCTTCTCATCTGCCAAGGATTGGAGACTCATCAGAAAATTAGCAATCATAGTGTCGATAGATCCAATCGCACAAAGGCTAAAGAGAGCTACGCATGCGTCGTGGCCGGCTTTGCCTCCGCCGAATGCATCGTAAGCTCTTCCATACTTTGGAGGATCAGCCAGTGGTTCTCCTGCTAATGTTCTCAGGACATCTGCTGTAACACTTGGAGCTCCGCCGGCAGTATACTTGAAAGGTTCTAGACCAATGGTAGAAATCTTCAAATCAATGTATTTTGGTGCGGAAGTTGTCTTCTCTTTTACTTGAGCGAGCACTTCTGCAAGAGTGCTTCCTTCTTCTTTCGAAGCTGCCTCCAAAGCATCACTGAGTGCAAGAAAGCCTTCGCGGTCATTCGTTTCGGAAGCTCTAGATAAGTCACTTACAAACTGCCCATCCTCTCTCAACAGTTTCAGAAGTGCTTCTCGATTTCCTTTGGAATTTATTCCACGTGGAACAAGAGCATCGCGAAGATCGTCTTCTGACATCTCGTCATATTCATCGACTTTTTCTTTCTCTGCTCGTGACAGAAAATGCTCGCGGATCCGCTCTTTCAAATCCTCTTTTTTACCAGACAGTTTGAGCCCTTGCTCTTTACAAATGGCTTTCAATTGCACAGCTGTCATGTGGTCAAGCTCATCCGTTTGGTCCTCTGGTTCTGCAGGCAGTACAAATATCAAGTTTCGTTAGCAAGCTGAATCTTAGACATGTTTGCTGCATCCGTCAGAAGCTCTGCAGCAACGAGAGACAAACAATAATAAGCATAAAATCTCGTACCTTGTTCGGCACAGTCTTCGCGAATTCTATAGGCCTCGAGAGCTTCCTCCGAAATTTCCTCTCGCGGTACCTTGAAGACTCGCACAGGCTCGGTGTGTTCCCGGGTTTTTGCATTCTTGGACCCGCCGAACAGAAAGGTCTGCAATTGCGTGGCACTTGCTGGGTTCATTGCTAAACCGTCAGCTCCAATTTGCGTCTTGGCCCACTTGCGGAATTGATCGCAGTGGTAGTCTCTGTCTTTGCGTGCTTGCACTTCGACGCCTGCTAGATAGTCTCGGGCATCCACACGCACTCCTCGCCGTTCCATGTCAGTAAGGACCTCACCGAAAGGTCGCATATGAAGGAAATAATAGTCAAAGAGATTCTTATCCTCGAACCATGACATTCTTTTCAGCTCTTCTTCCAGCTTTTCTCGAATGAGCCACGTTCCCTTGGCATCTTTGCAAGAGTACTCGATCCACTTTTGGCGATGACGAGGATCTCGTTGCATGACTTCTACCGGGGGTATGTCCACTAGACTTCCTTCGCTACCGTCTTTGCGGGTGCGAGGAACTCCAAACAATTCTTTCATGGAAACTTTGGCAGATTCAGCTTCGTCGGTGCCCTTGAGCAATTCTTCTGTGAGTGCCGCCAGACCATATCCATTTCCACTCCCCGCGCGTGAACGAGCCGTATTTTGCAACCGTGCCATGTGCATGGTATCGCCGCCAAACCCTTGTACAAGAATACCTTCGTTCCACATCACGTGCCGATCAAAGCCATAATTGTGCCATACTTTCAAATAATTTTCGTTTTCAAACCAGTCTTTGAATTCCTGCAACACGCCACATGCATCATCGAGATTATCAATCCACAACACAGTTCCAGGTCCATCTCCTAACCCATAATCAAAATCAGGACCCGAATATATACTAACGCATGTAACATATCCATTTCCAACCGGTCCGACTGTTTTGAGATCAATTTCCATAACTTCCGTATCGCACGCATGAAAAATGTTCGTATCCGCTGCCATTAATTTCTCTAATACGATTTGTGCTTGTTCTTTGCTTCGTACCAATGTAATTCCAGGATACGACTCATTGGGATCTAGTTCAAAATATCCTTCGTCTCCCGGCTGCAAACGGATCAACGATGCCAGTCGCTCTTCTTCCGCCTCGGAACGTCGACCAAAATCTTGGGCCCATCCCAGAGGATCTTGAATGTTCCAATTTCCGCCAGGAACTGGTCGACTTTTCAGACCCTGTAAAAGATGATCTACTCCTTCTTCTTCTTTTGCCTCGTTCTCCTCCTTCTTAATAGTCCGTACGTCGGTAATGGAAACTCCATTGGCTTTCGGATGTTCCTTGTATTCTTCGTTCAAAATAATGGGACTCCCGTCGTCAAGTCGACCATCATGATCATCTTCTGTTATTATTGCTTTCGAGGTCGATGCTTCAGGTTGTGTCTTTGGAACCACGGAAAACAATCGCGTCTGTTCCCGCCAAAAGACTTGGCGGCGGTGGTGAAGTGTGAGAGACGAGGCTAAATAATTGTGGTGATGCTGTGGCAGTTTATACGACAAGGTCGTTGTTGTTGCTGCAGCATGGTTACAACTTCTACTGCATCTGCTGCCCATTCTGCTGGTGCTGCCCATTCTGGTGGTGGTTGACGTTACAGCTGGAATGTGATTGTGTCTGGTCAAGTGAGAGACCGGTCGAAGCGTTTGTCGAATCATAGTAGTAGTCGTCGACAAGGAAAAGGACTGTGTGAATCCAACCAAGCAAAACAAAACAATCAGGATATTCGAGGTTGTAGCGTTGGTCGTTGCTGTTGCTATTGTATCACTGCTTGAAGTATTCTGCTTTGCGATTCCCAAATGAAAGGCACCTCGATGAATTGATGAAAGAGGCCTCATGCAAGCTTTAATGATAAATTGGACAAGGATATGCGTTACGCTAAATAATACTAATAAGGTAATGCTGTGTGGACCACTGCGGTTCTCTCAGAAAAAACATCTTTCTGAAAGAGGACGCCACGCTCCTCTTATCCTGCCTCTATTCGCTTCTTTACTCTCACTTTTCGCTCACTTGCACGAAGGAGAGGAGGATTGGTGGTAGTGAAGAACTGCAAATCACGAGTTTAAATTTTTTGAGCCAATCAGAAACACACAAGCACAAGTCCCAAATTGAACGTCTGTTTGCAATTATCGAAAATTACACCCAAAACACGGGTTAAAAATAGAGTACTCTACTGCCTCTCTAAAAAATTACGAGTAGACTACTACTAGACTAGCTAGACCTAATAAGAACCAACTTTACAATCTCTTGAAGCCGAGTCCATCTCAGACCTACCAACCAACCAACAACCAACGAGCAAATAAAATATATATACATACATATATAAATTCAAAACCATTATGCAAGCTGTTGGAGGTACAGGACCTGATCCAGCCGTCATGGCAGCCATTGAAAGGGGAAATGCTGTTGTATTTTTGGATGTAGCCTTGGGAGAAGGTGACAATTCATCCGATCTGGGACGCATCAAGCTCGAATTGTTCGTTAAAGACGTACGTAATAAGCAGTAGTAGTTGTTGTTGTATTTTATTTTTTGTAGAAAGACCATTGGCGATAACATGCAATGGCACGAATACTTCATGACCTGTTTGCTGTTGAAAAGTATTGTACTTTATAAAGTTGTGACAGAGTGCGCTCCTTCTCCTGTACTCAGAGCTCACACGTTGTTGCTTCTCTTCTTATCGAACCATTCATCACATAACCTATGTATCATTAAAAAACAAATCCATAGTGCCCGAAAACCACGGCAAACTTTAAGGCTTTTTGTACAGGTGAGTATTTGGAGAACGAACAACCGATAGGGTACAAGGGTAGTACGTTTCATCGTGTCATTAAGAACTTTATGATTCAAGGAGGAGACTTTATCAACGGTGACGGTACGGGTAGTAAGACAATCTACGGCACAGCCAAGTTTCCCGATGAAAATTTTCTGCACAAACACGATAGGCCTGGAATGTTGAGTTCTGCCAATTCTGGTCCCAATACCAAGTAAGAAATGCAGTGTCTTGTTTATTCGCAATGTGTGATGAGATGTTCACGATTCTGTCTTTTTTTTTGCTCACGTCACGCCCGCCACCTACCTCATGCCATTCTTTAAAGTGGTTGTCAATTTTTCATTACATGCTCCAAAGCAGATTGGTTAGATGGAAAACATTGCGTCTTTGGTAGGGTATTGGATGCTCCTAGCATGCTGACCGTGCGAAAGTGTGAGGCTGTTCCTGTGAACGGGGACAAACCACGGCTGCCGCTTCGAATTGTGCAGTGTGGTGAATTATAGCGTCCCTGATTTGAATTCGACTGCTGGGCATGGTGTACTGTAAGGTAAAGCCACCTTTGACTCCAGTCTGCTACTAGTAGTTGTCAACAACAAACAATAATGCAAAGCCACTTTAGAATGCTGGTGTGTAGTCTAGTGAAAATCTGCCTCACACTATGACTCTATTAAAAGAAATCTACGAGACATCACTACTAGCTAGCGGGTCAGCTAGAAAGGTACACAACCGCATTCAGCCACAGGAGAGCAGTAACATAGCAATACCAGTTACAGCACCACTATTCAAAATCAAAGCTCACATCGGTTGTGACAAAGCTCGTCACTGCGTGTGTGTTTTGACCGTCTGCGCTCTCTCTTTCTCGCGTTAACCTACGAGAAAGGCTCTTCTTTTTCCCAATTTTGTTTCAATACTCATACTCATTCAAAGAAACTCAATTTACGCTTCCTCCTTCCAGTGCGGACCAAATTAGACATTTATGTGTTCTTTTGCTTCTGGCGGGATCCTTTAGCGAATGCCGTAACATTGTCATCATCGTCGTCGTCATCATCATCTCCTTTTTTATTATTTCCAGCTTTTTCCGCCTTTTTCTGCTCAGCGGCAAGACGTCGCTCAACTGCTTTCTTCTTGGCCTGTTGAGCCTTCTTGGCCTTCCGATCTGCCTCATTGTCATCCTCATCACCGACAAGATCATCAATCACAGTCTCATCTAAGTTTTGTAGTTTTTCATTTTTTCCTGTAGTAAATTTGGGAGAGGTGCAGTGACAGTGTGAGTGACAGTCAGTATGAAACAAATTCGAGGAGTCAAAAGAAAGTTCTTGCTTTGTAGAATGGGTTTCTTGTACTTACTCGCTTGAATTTTCAAGTTGATAAAAATCATTACCCCAATGGCCCCTAAAATTGGGAGACCATATTCTAAAGGTATAAACTTGAAGTAAGCCTGAATAAAGAAAGATGAAATTTAAACAAGCTGGTGAGAAAACTAATGAGCGATATAAAATATAAACCAGGCTGTGAACTTCTCCTCTACCGACTTACATAGGACGAGCACAGCAATATAAGCGGCATGGAAAATGCCAAGCTTTCTTTGTTGAAGAAAATGTTGCCCGTTCCATCGTTGGGTGCCATATTATTATCTTTCTTTGTTGTCTTTTTGGTGCTAGGTAAAATTGTAGAAGTAAAAACTCTGTGTGGTCTGATGTCTGATGTATGATGTGTAATGGATACAATGATACGATACAACTTGAGGGCATGTTGTCACGAAGTCGGAGCACCAAAAGATTGCATCTCCGCTCCCACTTAAGGTAAGGGTGAATTGTTTTCTTAAAAGGGAGGTATCCACACCGACAGATCGACTACCGTATTGACTACCAGTACTAGTCTGCAGTAGTAGGCTAGCTAATAGAGTAGCTGAGTAGCTAGCAGCTACCAGTGGTCTACTACTCGGAGTTTCAAAATAATGTACCGTCTAGCTAGACTCCTACGCGAATAGGCATGGTAGTGGAACGGTAGTTCTCCTACTACCAGCTACAGTACTACTACTAGAGTAACTACTACTATTGATGAAAAAACGTAGACTAGTACTAGAGTAGCATATTACAAATAGTAATAATAAATCTTAGGGAAACTTAGCCGTTTGTGCGGCCTTCTCTGGTGCGTTGATGAGAACGACGATTACTGTACAAGGCACACCTAAAACCAATATTAGAGAACTGTACTTCAATACTCGAGTACAATCTTATGAACTCGAAAACAAAACTCTGGTTTTGCGAAATCCCTGACTGGTGCACGGGACCACAATAAAATACTGTAATCTCCACGTGATAGTTTTTCTGATTCATTGCGAGAAAGTGTGGTCCTACCGTGATCGATGCCGCAAAACAGTTCGAATGCGGCAACTGAGTCACACAAAACATAACAAATAATATTAATGTAGCAAATACAGCCATCACCGAAGCGGCGTCTTTTCGCAGCCAAACTCTCCGCCTTTTCTCCACCCTGGCTCAGTTCTGTCTCAAATTTCATTCGTACGTATTCACGAGGAAGTTGATTGTTTGTTCATAGACGAAGAGTTGCTGGTTCCAGCGCTTCGTCTCTTCGAAAATTCAATGGATCGCGAGCATGACGAGGCCTGATGAAATCACTGTCCCTAATGAAAAATAAGAATGAAAAATTGAACATTGTTCTGCCGGATTGAATGCTGTAGGTAACTCCTGAGTCATACGTCAAGTGCGAATGACGTGGAGTTGGGAAGTTTATCCTCCAACCGCACATTTTTTCGTTCGAACGGGTGTGATGAGAGTCCAGAGAACGCAAATATGAAGATGTCAGCGCGAAGAAGCCAAAGAGGAAGGTCGGAATTTTGGACAAACAAGTTGCAAGTGCATCAGAATAAATAATTCTTTCGAGCCAAGGAAATCTCTTATTACGATTTTTTCAGGTCACAGCATAAATAATTCATTAATTTGGAAGCAATCAATCAATTTTACTCCCAATATTTTCTTACTAGTACTTGTGATCTGATTACTGTCCCCGGCTCTTGTTTTCCCGACCATAGAAGAAAAGCAAACCAATCAATCTTTTGAGGATAATTCAGGTGCACTATGCAGATTTACACAGCGGCACTTTGCTGGGCCTCTTTTGTGTCCCTCGCGGCAGCATTTCTCCCATCAAGCACCAACCTTCAACAGCGCTCTCCCTATTCTTCTGTGCGAGTGTTACGACACAATGACCTCCGTACAAACCTTAAAATGGCGTTCGACAACTCGGAGCCAAGCAATATGTTTGAGGGACCTCGTCCTCTTGTGAAGGAACGCGATGCATGTGGTGTTGGTTTCGTGGTCAACACAAAGACTGGCGGTAGGTGAATTCATTTTTATTTGCCTCATCAGACGCGCAACCTTCAGTGATACTAATGACTAATATTCTTCTTGTTTTAATACGCCTCCTTCAACCTTCAACAGGTGAATTTGGAAGCCACAAGGTTCTCCAGGAAGGTCTTTCTGCCTTGACTTGTATGGAACATCGTGGTGGATGCGGTGGGGATGGAATTTCTGGAGACGGAGCTGGTATTATGACGCAAATTCCCTGGAAACTCTTTGATGAGTTTCGATCAGAAAACTGCCCCCAACCTGGCGTAGGTATGATCTTTCTCCCACGGGACGAAGAGCGTCGTAACAAAGTCAAAGATATGATCGAAACAGTATGCAAAAATAACGAACTTGATTTTTTGGGATGGAGGGAAGTTCCAGTTAATTCAAATGTCCTTGGAGAATTGGCTCGTAAAGCTCAACCCAGTATCTGGCAATTCTTTGTCAAGGGGCCCCAACGTCTTAAGAATGATGATGATGAGCGTGATGGTTTTGAACGTACCCTCTACCTCGTACGTCGCCGCTTTGAAGTAGAGCGTAATAGATTGGGACTGAACTGGGATGACGATGACAACGAAGTCTACGTTGCCTCGTTAAGTTCTCACACCATTGTGTACAAGGGTATGGTTCAGTCCGCTGTCCTTGCCGAGTTTTACGAGGATCTTAAGAGCGAAGATTACACAACGGCTTTTGTCATCTACCACAGACGATTTTCAACCAATACCAACCCCCGATG
>Ga0210025_1003927_pt1 | contig 13097 bp, 11 predicted proteins | sample CryGeyme20150102_FD_183989 | JGI IMG/M metagenome (GOLD analysis project Ga0210025, IMG submission 183989) | Groundwater microbial communities from Crystal Geyser aquifers in Utah, USA - Crystal Geyser metaG 2015-0102 (SPAdes) (version 2) | ecosystem: Environmental > Aquatic > Deep subsurface >...
AAATGACGATATTACATTTTCAAATCCTGTGGGTAAATGTAGCATGTTTTAGAGGGTTAGTATATTCTAAAATAGCTAAATCCACAGGATTTTGATTAAAAAATAGTAAAGTCAAACTAAGGTCTGTTTTTTTGTTGTAAAGCATATTAAAACCTAACTTTGTATTCTTGTAGCTCATTCTTTAGAATGAGAAGTATTAATGTAGCGTACACTTTAGTGTGCGTTTGTATTTCCAAAGAAGAATAAATAAAAAATGAATAAATTATCTATACTCTTATTTCTATCTATTTTTTTATTTTCATGTGGCGAGAAAACTCCTTTTGATAAGGGCGAACCTGCACCAAAATTTGAAACACAAGACGTAGAAGGAAATTCTCAAACCATAGAAAAACACACCAAAGAAGGCAAAATAGTTCTGCTTTATTTTTGGGCAGATTGGTGTCCGACCTGCAAACAAGAATTTCCAGAAACTCAAACCTATTACGAAAAACTACAAAAAGAAGGGTTAGAAATTTTGGCAATCAATGTAAAACAACCCAAAGAAGCCTCTGAAAAATTTAAAGAGCAGTTTGGAGCTACTTTTCCAATGCTTATCGATGCAGACGGAAAAATTTCAGATTTGTATCAAGTAACAGAACTTCCAACTAATTTTTTTATAGACTCAGAAGGAAAAATTATTCGTAAAATCGTTGGTTGGGTAAGCGAACAACAAGCAGAAGTAATTTTGAAACAACAGAAGTAACTTAGGAAATGGGAATTAGGGATTGGGAAATAGGGATTGGGAAATAGGAGAAATACGAATTTCATTTTGTTTTCATTCCCTCATTTCCTCATTTCCTACTTCCTAGTTCCTACTTCCTACTTCCCAATTCCTATACAAAATGAATATCCTAAATTATGCCGTCCTTTCTTTACTTCGAAGTTGGCAAAAACAAGTTGCTTTGATTGTAATTTATGCGCTTGTGGTTGGTTTTTATGCTTCAGTGGTTTTTTTTACGAGTAGTTTGAAAACGGAAACTTCACAAACTTTGCAAGATTTGCCTCCTTTGTGGGTGCAGCAGTTGCAGGGGGGAAGGCTTGTGCCGATGTCTGTTTCTTTGCAAGATTCGATTTCAAAAATTAGAGGAATAAAAAAAGTTTTTCCTCGTTATTGGGGGTATTTTTTTGATGATGCAACGGGCGCAGTTTTGACAGTTATGGGAAGTGATTTTCCGAATGAAGAAATAGGTTTTTTAGATTTTAATACTGAATCTAAAAACAAAAATGGCATTTTAGTAGGAACAGGAATTTTAGAAACACGTAATCTACAACTAGGTGATTTTCTTTCCTTAAACGATGCCAATGGAAAAAAAGTAAGCTATGAAATTGTAGGAGCATTTGGCGCAAAATCAGATTTACTGACCAAAGATTTGATTATTTTACCAATAAAAGAAGCGCAAAAAATAATAGGTTTACAAGATTCTTTATGTACAGATATTGCAGTCGAAATTTATAATCCAGAAGAAATAGAAAATATTGGAGAAAAAATAGATGCTCGTTTTTCTTCCTTGCGTGTTGTTACCTTGGCACAACTTTCTTCTACCTATCAAACGCTTTTTAGCTGGCGAGGAGGAATTTTTATTTATGGTTCGTTGCTTTCTGTTTTGGCATTTTTGCTTTTGATGTGGGAACGTGCATCAGGATTGAGTAGCAATGAGAAAAAAGAATTAGGAATCTTAAAAGCTATCGGTTGGCAAATCAACGATGTTTTGTTTTTGAAACTTACCGAAGGAGCAATTTTATCGATTACGGCTACTTTGTTAGGAATTGTTTTGGCTTATATTCACGTTTTTGTTTTTAATTCTCCTATTTTGAAGCCTTTTTTGGTGGGTTGGTCGGTGCTTTATCCTGCTTATGAATTGCAACCTTTTGTTAGTTTGGGAGATATTTTGAGTGTTTTTTCGCTTTCTGTTGTGCCTTATTTGGCTGCTACTCTTTTTCCTGCTTGGCGTGGTGCGACTACCGAAGCTGCTGATGCAATGAGATAAAGGTTATTATTTCAATTAGTAGTATATTGGCGAAAACTTCATGAATTTGTTAGTAGGTTTGTTGTTGGGAATCACAATAACAAGCTGAAATTAAAGACATAACAATATTTTTTTTACTTTGGAAGATTACTAGAACGTAGATTTCGACTGATTTTATTTTTATCAATCTCCATTTAAACACAAGTTAATAATGAATAAGATACAAGCAATATTGATAATTGGGTTTCTTTTTTTCTCTCAGCAATTTGTAAATGCTCAAACCAGTCAAAATAATGAGTCTTTGCAAAAAGTGGGTAGTTTAGATAGCATTTATTCTAAAAAATTGAAAGAATATAGGACATTTTATGTACAACTTCCTGCCGACTACGATGCTACTAAAAAAGAAAAATATCCAGTAGCTTTTATTTTAGATGGAGAAGTATTTTTGCCTACAGTTCATAATGTACAAAGTTTTTATAGTGGTGGATTTACTCCTGAAATGGTGCTTATTGGTATTTCGAATGCAAATAATAGAGTAAGAGATTTGACAACTTCTAAAATAACAGAAATAAATGGGATGCCATTTAATCAAGAGAATGGAGAAGCTGCTAATTTTAGTGATTTTATCGAAACCGAACTTATTCCATTTGTAGAAAATAAATATTCTGTAACGAGTTTCAGAACATTAATAGGTCATTCTTACGGTGGTTTATTTACTATTTATTCACTTATACATCATCCACAATTATTTTCTAATTACTTAGCCATTGACCCCAGTTTGGATTGGGACAATCAAAAATTATTAGCTGAGGCTAAAGAAAAACTCTCAAGTAATGATTACAAAGGAAAATCGTTGTTTGTATCTTTAAGTGGACAATTACACATGCAAAACTCTAAAATAACTTTAGATAATGTAATGCAAGATTCATCAGGCTTTACTTCATTCCCAAGAGCTAATATTGCCTTTTCGGATATTGTGAAGCAAAATAAAAAAAATGGTTTGGCTTATGATTGGAAATTTTATCCTAGAGATTTGCATGGAACTGTTCCTTTTCCTTCCATAATGGATGGTTTGATATTTAATTTTGAATGGTTTCAAATGGAAGGTATGGATAAATTCAATTCATTTGATACACCAAAAGAAGAGTTACTGAGCATAATAAAACATCGTGAAAAAAAATTGAAAGAGCATTTTGGATATGCAGTTCCTCCCTATCCAGAGTTTCTTTTAAATATGTCAGGATATATGAACATGGATATGGAACAAATGGAAAAAGCAAAAATGTATTTTGAACTGTGTATTGAATATTATCCTAAAAGTGCTAATTCTTATGATTCTATGGCTGATTATTATGAAAGAAATAATGACAATGAAAATGCTATAAAATTTGTAAAAAAGGCTTTAGAAATAAATAATGATGATTATTACAAAGAAAGAATTGAAAAGCTAAAGAAAAAATAAACTACTAATTTGATTTGTCTGTTCGTAACAGCAGGCTAAAATTATTTGATTTTTTTTATAAAAAAAGCGAATTCTAAAACTAGAATTCGCTTTTTGATAACTACTTTTGATTACCCAAAGTAAATTTTTAACTACTACGATCAAAAAACTAGATTTTTACATTGAATTTTCCTTCTGTAATAGTTCTTGTTTCAGAACCTCCACCACCAGCATTACTACCAGTAAACTCAAATGTTCCTTTGATTCTATCACTCGTAACTTCTGTAATGGTTACTTGTCCACTTCCTAAAATAAAGTTGGCTGTAAAAATTTTATCAGCCGATGTTCCTTCTGACCAAATAGCAGTACTTCCAACAGTAGAAAAATTATATGTTCCTGTGCCTTGATAATCTGCAATATTGATATTGATTTGACGAACGGCAGAAGAAGAATTTGCTGTTCCTGCAAAAGCAAAAACATTTCCCGAAACAGTTGCCTGTACGGCTAAAGTAGCTTCAAAGGGTTGCCCATCTACTTTTGCAGACATACTTCCTCCTTCTAATTCTGTTCCTTCATCTGGGTTTTCGTCGTCTTTTTTGCAGCTTACAAAAGCTACCAAGCAAACTAAAAGAAGAATAAATAATTTGCTAAAACTAAATACTGAATGTGCCTTTTTTGTAAGTTTCATAAATTTGGTGATTTAATGGTTTTTGAATAATTGACTTTATCTTTCCTAAATCAAAAGTCTATACAACAAATTTATAATTCTTTTCAAGCAAAGTCTATACGTAGTTTTAGGTATTTTTTGATTAAATCATCTTCAAAAAATCACTTTCACTAATTACAGCAACACCTGCTTTTTCGGCTTTTTCAATTTTCGAACTTCCTGCTTTATCTCCTGCCAAAAGAAAATCTAATTTCTTAGAAACCGAACTAGAAATTTTTCCTCCTAAAGTTTTGATTTTTTCCTTTAGTTCTTCTCGCTCAAAATTTTGAAAAGTACCAGAAACGACAAATGTTTTTCCACTCAAAATTCCATCGGTAATGACTGCTTTTTTCTCTGCTTGTTCGAATTGTAAACCTGCTTTTTTCAATCTTTCAATGATTTCTATGTTTTTTGGTTCATCGAAATAGGCTTTTATACTTTGTGCTATTCTTTGTCCGATTCCAAAAACATTTGCAATTTCTTCTTCGGTAGCCTTTTGTAAGTTATCTATTGAAGAAAATTCATCTGCCAAAATTTCGGCAATACTTGCGCCCACATGACGAATTCCTAAAGCAAAAAGAACGTATTTAAAAGGTTGTTTTTTAGATTCTTTTACGCCTTTGAAAATATTTTCTACTGATTTTTCTTTAAAATTGGGTAGAGCCAAAATTTTGTCTTTATCCAATTCATACAAATCTGCAAGGTCTTTAATTAGTTTTTCTTTCAAAAATAACTCAACTGTTTTGCTTCCAATTCCTTCAATATTCATAGCTTTCCGATGAATAAAATGCTGAATTTTGGCTAAAATTTGTGGAGGACAGCCGTTTTCATTCGGACAATAATAAGCAGCTTCTCCTTCTTGTCGTACTAATTTGGTTTGACATTCAGGACAGTTTTCTATAAAAACAATCGGTTTTGCGCCTTTTTCTCTCAATTCTGTAACTACTCGTGTTACTTTTGGGATAATTTCGCCACTTTTTTCTACAAAAACGGTGTCGCCTTCGTGTAAATCCAAACGTTTTATTTCCCCCTCGTTGTGCAAAGTAGCACGTTTTACAGTTGTTCCTGAAAGCTGAACGGCTGTAAGATTTGCAACTGGTGTAACTGCGCCCGTTCTTCCAACTTGAAAAACTACACTTTTTAGTTTTGATTGTGCTTCTTGTGCTTTGTATTTATAGGCGATTGCCCAGCGTGGGCTTTTTGATGTAAAACCGAGTTCTTCTCTTTGGTCTAAATCATTGATTTTGATAACTACTCCGTCGGTTTCATACGGTAAAGTAAAGCGTTTTTCTTCCCATTCTTTTATAAAATCCAAAACTTCTCCAATGCCGTATGCTTTTTTATGAAAAGGAGAAACGGCAAAATTCCATTTTTCTAAATGTTCTAAAATGCTGGTATGAGAATCAAAAGGCGTTCCGTAAGCATCATAAACAAAACAAGAAAGTTTGCGTTTTGCCATTTCTTTCGAAGATTTCATTTTGACTGCTCCCGAAGCTGCATTTCTTGGATTTTTTAAGAGTAAATCTGGTATTTTTTCTTCTTCTATGCCTTTCTCTTTTGCTTTTTCTACAATTTCTTGATTAAGAACTTCAAATTGAGTTTTGCTCAAATAAACCTCTCCACGCAATTCAAAATCTTGTGGAATTTCATTTTTATCTTTAATTTGTAATGGAATATCACGAATTGTTCTGACATTTGAAGTTACATCATCGCCTTGTGTTCCGTCGCCACGAGTAACGCCTTGCGTAAAAATTCCATTTTCATAACGCAACGAAATAGCCACACCATCAAATTTGAGTTCACAAACATAAACAGGATTATCGACCGTTTTTCGGATGCGCTCATCAAATTCTAAAAGCTCAGTTTCATTGTAGGTATTCGAAAGCGAAAGCATTGGATAGCGATGAACGACAGTCTGAAAATCGCTTGTAATATCTCCACCGACACGCAAAGTAGGCGAATTTGGAAGTTTGAATTGTGGATTTTCGTCTTCTAATTTTTTTAATTCTTCCAACAATTTATCAAACTCAAAATCAGAAATTTCTGAACTATCATTTTGATAATATTGAGTATTGTAATGATTGAGCTTTTCGACGAGGAAATTTATTCTTTCTTGCATAATAGAAATTAAAGTAACGTTTTGAAGGCTAAAGCCTACGGTACATTTTTCGCACCTTAAAAGGTACGCTACATTTTGAGCAAATTTACGACTTTTTTATTGCTTTTTTTTTACTGTTTTAAAAGCCAATTTTGACCTTTTTCGATATCAGAAAAATAAGAAATATGCAGATTGTTGTATATTTTTTGAATGCTACCACCAATTAGACTAGTTGTCATTTTTTGAAACATATTTGAAGGTTCGATGACTGCCACATAACACTCTCTTTCTTTGAGTTCTCTGCCATAACGAGGAACATAACTGGTTACAAACCAAGCTCTTGATTGAGGTGGGTCGTATTCCAATTTTAAATAATCAAAAATAGCGTGGGTATAATTTCCATCTCTAAACATCTCAAAATAGGTTTCGAAACCTTCTCGGTGTTCTTCTACGGTTAATCGTCCAATTAAATAAAGTCGGAGAGCTTTTTTGATTTTTGTTTCTTGATTGTCTGATACGTGTGGGTCAGTTAGAATAACTTCTTCTATTAAAAATGTTTTGCGTTCGTTTTGGTAGAGCATAAATTTTAGTTTGGAAAGTAGAAAAGAAATATCTGATTTGAAACTTCCTTTTCAAAAAAAAGTTTTATATATTAATTTTCCTCTCTCAAAAACCAGTCTAATTCATCGATATTTTGGTATTCTTTAGGTAATGAATCTAAAATTTCTCCTTTAAAAATGTTACAGATTTAGGAAATCCAAACAATGTCGATGAAATAGAATTTGTAAATTAAATACTTAAATCTCCAAAAAATACAATAATCATATCACTATACCAATATTAACTAATTAATTTTTAGTTAAAAATATTCTTTTATAAAAATATTCTCTTACATTTGCAGGGCAACATTAGTTGTCTTTTTTTACGTTTTTATTTCACTAAATTTTTATTCCAATGAAAAAACTACTTTTTTCAGTCTTTACTTTACTCATATTTTTGTGTGCAAAATGCGAAGAAGACACACCCAAAAATCCAATAGACTTACTCCCACCTGCTACACAGACAGGAGCAAATACCTTCGGTTGCCTTGTTGATGGAGAGGCTTTTACTCCTGATAATAGACCTAATTCCTTTGACCATAATTATATATATTCAGAGGGTGGATATTATCTATATATTTCAGGTAGTAGAACAAATCCAGATGGCGTAATTAGTCCTGCAATAGGTACGGAGAAGCTATCTATTTTAGAAGGAGAAACCTACATCTTAACAAATAGACAAGAAGGAAACGCATACGGTGCATGGTATCAGTCTTCTAACTCTTCATATACTTCACAAGAATACACAGGAGAACTTTTTATAAGTAAGCATGATTACATAAATCAGATTATTTCAGGTACTTTTTGGTATGACATTAAAGATGCTTTTGGAGAGATTCATCAAATTCGTGAAGGTCGTTTTGACATTAAATACTAAATTTTTCAACTTAACTCAATTAAATTTAAAAAACATGAAATCAATCAAATTAATTTTTGTGCTTTTATTACTTTCCTTTAGTGCAATGGCACAACAAAATGTTAGCTATGACTATGCAAATCAAATCAATGCAGCTTTTGCAGGGGTAAATTTAAATCAAGTTCCTCATGGTCTTCTAAAAGATTATGCTATGGAGTTTGCAGAACTAAATCATTACGATGGTAATCTAACAAAAGCTAATATCCTACAACGAGGTTCTTATGTAGCTGTTTATAATACGCTATTAATGGCTCGTACTCGAACAGATGTACCAGATTTAGTATCACCTGACCACTTTGAAGCACAATGGGAAAAATATCGTTATCCACACCATACGGCTATTAGTGGTGTTTTTTATAAATATTCTCAGCTAAGAAGTAACTCAAACATTAGAGCAGAAAACAATGTGCTTTATGATACTTCGCCAAACGGAAGAGCATTACCAAATCCTTACGATACAAAAACGGTTTTTGCGATGGCTGCCCCTGTAATGGTCTATAAAAATCTTACTCTTACAGTAAAACTGCCTAGGAGTATGTTTTTTACCAATCAGTTTGATAACATCAAAGGAATTTTTGTAGATTTTGGAAATGGAGAAGGGTATCAATACATGACTTGGGAAGATGAGATAAAAGTGAGTTATGAAAGAGGAGGGGTTTATGACTGGCGTTATAGCCTGCATACAATGGAAGGAGAAACATTCCAAAGTCATAGCCGAATTTTGATAGATGTTCCTATTGAAGAAACTATTCCTACTAGAATAGAGAGAACTATTAACGAACCTTGCAACACAAACGACGATATCGATACAGTTGAGTTTGCAGGTATACAACGCTTTCAAGGCATACCAGGAAGTGCCATTTTAGAAATAGATTACATACGAGACAATAATTGTAGAATAACAAGACCACTTATTGTAGCAGAGGGTTTTGATGCAGGTATTTTTGGGAGAGAGAATCCTTTTGGAGAAGCTAGTTATGAAAATTTTGAACGTAATATTAGAGCTTCTTTTAATCTTGAGAGAGAACTAGACGATTACGACATCATCTACGTAAATTGAAATAACGGCAAAGATTTTTTACAGCGAAACGCCCTTTTATTAGAAGATATTATTCAATGGGTCAATGAAGTAAAAGAACCAGATGCAGCGCAGAATGTAGTATTGGGTCAGAGTATGGGAGGTGTTATTTCTCGTTATGCTCTCGCTGATATGGAGCAGAGAGGAATAGACCACGATACGTATTTGTATGTAAGCCACGATGCACCTCATCAGGGAGCAAATATTCCTTTGGGTATTGTAGCATTGGCTCGTCATGCCGTTGATAAGTTTGTAGCAACGCCTATTGGAGGAACAAATATAAATCCTACTGATGGAGGAAATATTTCTACCAAGACTTTACGAGCATTGATAGAAGCTCCCGGTACTAGACAAATGTTATTAGATTATATCGATGAAGACTTTAGAATAGATAATAGTTTGCACAGAGAATGGCAAGCCGAACTAACAGCTATGGGTTATCCTAGACGTACACGCAATATAGCTATGAGCAATGGTAGTCAGTGTGGGAATTTACAGATTTTTAATCCTTCTGACGTGATAGCTTCCATAGAAGGAGAAGGACGAACTAGTGTACTAACAGACTTTACCATCATAGGTCTGCAAACTCTTGCTGGTGTGGTAGGGGGAGGAGTTATAAATGGTGCTTGGGCAACTATTGTTTCTACTAGCTTTCCAAGTTTATTATTCAATGAACCTGCTTTACTTTTAGGAATGATACCAGGAGGGAATAAATTCAAATTGGATTTTAAATGTAGAGCTATTCCTGAAAGTGGTGTTATTGATGTATATAGTGGAAAGCTAACTTACACAAAAAGTATTCTTTGGCTCGTCAATATCAATACGAGTATTATGGACAGAACTTTTCAAAATCCAAATGGACTACTGCCAATGGATTCGTATGGAGGTGGTTTTTATAACAATTTCCTAACAAATTCGACTTTATCTGATAATGATCAAGATTGGTACGTAGATATTTTTGTTAATTATGACATACGAGTAAGTGCTACACCTTCTTTCAATTATATTTCTACTCCTTCGGCTTTAGATGTAGGTAGAAATCTTGTGCCTTTGGTAGCAGCCGATTATACTCGTGCTTATGGCATAAATAATCCTCCGACTGGAGATAGAACGATTCCCTTTGATAATTTTATGGTAGATTATGTAGATGCTGATAATATAAATCAACGACATATTTCTTTCAATGTGCAGAGTGGTAATTGGTTGGCTGCCGAGTTAGATTTAGTTCCTACTAACACACCTGTTTTTGATTGTACTGATTTTTGTGAAACTAACTTTGAAATAGATGGAGAAGATGAGATTTGTGCAGGAGAAAATTCTGTTTATTCTATTGTTACAAGTGGAACTATTGCTTGGAGAGTATTTGGTGCTATAGGTCTAGCAAGTCTTACTACCTCTGGGAATGAGGCTATTCTTACTCCTCTTGGTTCTGGAAGTGGGCAAGTAATTTTACAAGCTACTATCAGTAATCCAACTTGTAATGGTGCTGTTGTTGTCAGAAAAACGATTTGGGTAGGTATTCCTATACTTGACACAAATATTGAATGTACTTATACCTTATACAGATGATTTTGGAGATTGTTATAATATTTGTAGAGATTATAATTTTGCTATTGATAATTCTATTACAGTTAATGTTTTGGGAGGATTAGATCCTTTTAATTTGGCTTGGGGCTGGGAAGCAACTACAAATAATTTTAGTTTTCTTACTGACAGAAATACTATTTACTTACAACCTAATCAAACTGGTTTTATTGGTATGCGTGTAAGAGCAAAAAATCGTTGTGGTACTTCTGACTGGTTTCCTATTCAAGTGTATGTACAAGACTGTGGCAGAGGTAGAAATAATTTTAAAGTCTATCCAAACCCTACAACTTACAAACTAGATATTTCGCTTTCAGAAGATGGGACTATTCCTAGTTCTGTTCTTCCTATACAAGTGAAGTTATACGATATGTTGGGACAATTAAGAAAGGAAACTATTTTGGACAGAGAAATGAACGGAACACTTTTAGTAAACAATTTGAAAAATGGATTGTATATTTTGAGAATTTATTATGATGAAAAAGTAGAAACGCATCAAATACAAATAGGAAATTAAAACAAAACCCTAAGAGTCTTAAAAGGCTCTTAGGGTTTTAATCAAATTAAAAATTAATTCTCATCTGAATTCGAATATCATTTCTCAAATCTCCCTCAATGCGTTCTAATCCAGAGCCGATAGTTTCTTGATTTCTGTATTTTGTGTATGCCCATTTTGCCCAAATATCAATTTTCTTTCCTGCTTTGATTTGAATCATATAAAAATTACGAAAACCACGACCGTAATAGGCAGGAATAAAGAAATAATACAAAACATCTTTTTCATAAACATATTGCCTATTTTCATAATCATCAGTATCAAAAAGGGCAAAACGAGTAGAAAAACGAACTTTCCCAAAATCTAAATTTACATCTTGAACCAAAACATAACCTTGTGTTTTTGGAGCTTCGTGTTCGTAAGAACTAAACTGAACTCTAGCACGAAGCGAAACAATTTCTTCGGCTTTATAATCACAATTTAATTGATAATTTCTTCTTGTGTAAGGCGTGATTTTATTGAAATTTGAGGGATTTGTATCGTCTTCATTTCTATAATTTTTTTCTCTTACTTCTTGTCTAAACTGTCCGTAAAGTTGGATAGCACGAGAAGGACGGTAGGTAAGGCGAGCCAAATATTCGTGTCCTTCGGAAGGCGCATCAACCAAAAAACGCATCCAAGGAAAACGAAAACGGTCATAATAGGCTGCTAACTGCCATTTTTTGGAAGGCGAATATTTTATTCCCCAATAAAAACCCTGTTCGTTTATCGGACGAGAACCTTCCCCAAAAGCGGCTCCATAAAAAGTATGAAAATCTCTATCGTACTTACGAAAAAGCATAGCCATTTCTAAAGGACGAGCCAAAGATAAAATTACACCTGAAATAATTCCCATTCCACCACTTTTCGAACGTGCAGCTTCTCCAAAAAAGCTCATATTTCGCCAAGCATACGAATAATTTAGACCAAAATTATAATTGTCTTTTCCATTAAACTCAAAGCGATTGTAAAGTCTGTCGTTTCTTTGTAAAGTTTTATCATAATTTGTATAAGCTAGAGTTGCTCCCAGTTCTAAGTTGTTTTGTTTATCTCTGTATGTGATATTTCCACCTGCATCCGTACGTATAAAATTATCTTTTTTAGCTATTTCGTTGGGCGTTCTGTGGAAACCTGTTGCAATAAGTGAGCTGATTAAATCGCCATCTTGTCCGTCATTTAAAGTATCTAAAGCTAGGCGACTAGCTCCTCCATCTTCTCCCACTCTTGAATAATAGCCTGTAATATCAAATTGTCCAGTAGAATAAGTAGCTGCCGTGCCACGTTGAAAGCCTGTTTCCAAAACGGAGGTATAAGGTCGAATTCCCTGTGTACTTCTTCGAACGGTATTGATAGTTTCAGAGCCTTTTCCTGCTGCAAAACCTGCTCCCATAATCAATCCTTGCCCAAATTGAAGCTGATAATCTCCTATTGCAAGCGTTTTGAATTTTCCTTGATTGTGCAAAACTGCGTGAGCTGAAATAAAATCAAAACCGTATCTACTTGTTTTTTCATCCCAAATAAACTGTTCTCCAGCATCTTTTTCAAGCGTAAATCCAATACTAAAATCATTGAGATGCGAAATGCGCATGCGTGTATAAATTCGGTCTGGCGAACCCAAATAACGACTTGCGCCTGTCGTATCACTTGTATAACCTCGCTGTGTTTCTAAAGTACGGCTATAACGAATGAGTAAAGTTTTGTTTTTTTCTGCCAAAATTCGCTCAAAAAGATTTCTATTATCTTGTTGAAGAGTGCTTTCTGTAACGGTAACAAATGGCAAAATCCGTTCAATCGTATTTGCATCCCACGAAGGAATAGCTTGAATTTCGTAGATACTAAGCAGCCTTCCGTATTTTTTTCTGTGCTTTAAAAAATCTTCAATTTGACGTTCTGAAAGTAAAAATGTACTTATTAAATCATTTCTAGTTGCACGATTTAGGTCTAAAGGCTGAATAAAAAATTGAAATAAAGATTCATATAAATCACTATAATCGACATCGTCTTCTGGAACAGGAAAAAGTTCTTGCACCAAAATATCAAAATCTGCTTTTTCAGCACTGTACCTTTTCGGAACTTCAAAATTTATGGGCTTGTTTATTGGAGGCGCATAACTGATAGTTGTATCTTGAGTATT
>Ga0210025_1003934_pt1 | contig 13071 bp, 12 predicted proteins | sample CryGeyme20150102_FD_183989 | JGI IMG/M metagenome (GOLD analysis project Ga0210025, IMG submission 183989) | Groundwater microbial communities from Crystal Geyser aquifers in Utah, USA - Crystal Geyser metaG 2015-0102 (SPAdes) (version 2) | ecosystem: Environmental > Aquatic > Deep subsurface >...
CCAGCGCCGGAACCACACACATACCGAAAATGAAGACCGTGAAATAGCCCCAGAGGATGGTCAGGGGGTGGCGGATCGCCAGATATTTGGAGCGTTCCCGGCGGGTGGATTTTTGATAGCGCTCACTCGTCATCACCGGGTAGGAGCCGATGTGGGCACTGCGTATTTTGGAGTTGTGGTTGTGATGGTGATTATGCGAGTGCTTCCAGATGCTGCTGGGCGTCATGGCAAAAATGCCCCATATTTGCATGAAAGTGGCGGCCAGTTTCGATTTCGGCAGGATGGCGTTGTGTTGATGATCATGGTAGATCACGAACAGACGCACGAAGAACAAACCAGCCAGCACCGAGGCCGCGAGCTGCAAACTCCAGTGCGGGAGCAGGAGTGCAGCTGCCAGGGTAGCGGTGTAGCCGACGAAGGTTGAGATGAGCACCCACCAGCTGCGGGCACTCCTGTCATGGGCAAAATCGCGGGTGGCGAGTATCAGTTCTTTTCCGGACCTCATGGAGTTGCTTCGTTGGTAGTTGCAGGTGGTTGGTGCAGCTGAGGTCCGCCTGGTTGGGCATTAGCTGTTTTAGAAATTTTTTATACCAGTTCGTTGATTCTTGCAATAGCGGGAGTCAAAGAAAGTTGCAGCTCAAAAAAAGCTCCCCCGCGAGGTGCAGGGGAGCTGGTTTTACAAAAGGCTGTTTAGTGCGCTTAGGCGGGCTTCACTTGCGTAGCGCAAGGTCCCTTGGGGCCGCTGCCCACCTCAAATTCGACTTTTTGGCCGTCCTCGAGCGAGGCGTAGCCATCAACTTGAATCTCCGTGTGATGGACGAAGAGATCTTTACTGCCGTCTTCCGGCTGGATGAATCCGTAGCCCTTTTCGGCGTCGAACCATTTTACTGTTCCTGTGCTCATATACTTGTTTCTTTGCTTTGTATTACTGCAAGCTCCATCGATTACGGACCTTACCCGAACAGTATAAATCGAAGAAAAATCCTCTTGTCGCTATAAATCGTCAGTTTTTTATTCACAGTCACAGGGCTTAAGATAGTCCCTGGTCATTTGCCGGTTTTGCCGTGGCTTTTAGTTGTCAAAGCTTTGGAGCCAGCCATGCTTGTCCGTATGCTGATGGACCGTCACTATAATCGTGATGAGCGTATGCTCATTCGCATTGGGGTCGTGCTGTCTGTCGCTGCTGGTGTCTTGGCATTCATTCTGGCTAAAATCCTCAGTCCTCCGGTCAAACAGGTTTCGCCGGAAGAAGTGTGGTCTTACGTCCGGCAGGTGTCCGCACAGCAAAACCTGGATCCGGAATTCGTCTATGCGCTCGCCTGGGCAGAAAGCAGTCTAAATGCCACGGCCCGCAGCTCGGTTACCCGGGGAATGATGCAGTTAACCAAGCCCGCGTGGCGCCAGGTTTCGGATGAGTCCTATCGTCTCGCGTGGGATTGGAAAACCAATGTGCGGGTGGCGGTCGATTATCTGGTTTTCTGCCGGGACTATCTCAAAAAACATGATGCCTTTTCTTATCCGCTGCTCGCTGCCAGCTACCGCTACGGACCCAGTTATGTGCGACAGCGTGGGTTTGACCTCAGTCAGTTGCGCAAGCCGAAAAACAAGATCTATCAGCGTATCTTCGCGGGCATGATACGTCCGGTCAGCCCACCTCGCTCTCCTCCTCTTACTGATATTGCAACAGCTCAGGATAGATCTGTCCGGTCGGACTGATCTTGAAAAGATAGACCCTGTCCGGCTCCATTTTTGTGTAGATGGCATTGCCGAACACTGCTGTAATGCCATATCGGCTCAACTGCTGCGGATCGTTGGCCAGTTCCCAGATCGCGTTCCAAAAGATGGATTGGTCCTTGAGCCGCAACGACTGGCTGATCGCACGGTAGCGCTCCGGTACCTGATCGGGACTCTGAATCAGAGCACCTTCTGCCGGTGCCTGATTGTCCCCGTAGATTCGCCGCCAGAGGTAGAGCGCCCGGCCCTTGCCGTCTTTTACGAAGTCATCGCTGAATTTAACAATCAGGGCATCAAAGTGGATCACTTCGCCCACCACCACAAACAACTCCTCGCTGACGATTTCGTTTGGTTTGCCAGGCACGGTCTGCACAAATCGCACCAGGCTCTCCTGCTCGCCCCGTGCATTGCGGGATCGTGATGCCAGCGTAGCAAAGCCGATCTGCCGCTCCTCCGTCAGGTTGCGAATGGCTTTGTTCAGTTGGTGGTTCTCTGTCAGCAGACTATGAATGCTCGAACTGGAAAAATAAAAGGCGACCCCCAGCACAGCCGCCGTGACGACCACAGCCAGCAGCGCGACACGGGCAATGATTTTGCCACTCTGAAAGTTGATCTTTTGTAAAACCATGAAGCAGCAGCAATAGTTGATGCGGAGATGGAATCCCAGCTCATAATCAATTGCCCGCACACTCTTTTAGGGATACATAACAATTTTTCCACAAGTCCAAATCGTCTTATTTGGCACCGCCCATGAATGACTCATCTTAAGGAGCGATACCTATGAACGCTGAGTCTTTGACCGTTCGTATCCTGGTGGACAGCAATACTTCGATATGCAACTGGCCACCACGATGCTTGAAGCAGGAATCGGCGTCCTGCTGACCGAAAACACAAAAAATTTTAACGTCGTCGAAGGCATACGTGCGGTGAACCCTTTCACAGATCTTCTCTGTTGATGAAATGCCCACCCACAAGAAATCGGAATCCGAGCGCTTCAATTAAATGGATGAGTGGAACCTCGATGCGTGCAATATCGACTTGACGCATCAGCATGCTTTGCAAAAGTAAAGACATGAGTAAAGTTTCCAGCAAGTATCAAATCACTCTGCCGCGCGACCTCGCCCGCTCGCACCGGATTTTGCCCGGGGAGGACGTGGTTTTTGAAGAAGCTGGTTCGGCGCTCTACTTGCGGCGGGGGCAAGCTGCTGAACCCCATGCGGATTCCGTGGAGGGTCGGCTCGCTGCCTTTGATCGGGCGAGCCAGCGACAAGAGGCGAGAAATCGTGCCTATCCCGCATCCTTGAAATCCTCGGGAGGTCGTGGCTGGACCCGGGAGGAGCTTTACCAACGTTGATCGATGCGTTGTTTGTTCGATACCAACCTTCTCGTTTATCGTTTCGATCCGAGGGATGCGCGAAAACAGCAGGTGGCGAGTGAGCTGCTGCGGACATCGCTGAAAGCGGGGGCGGCGGTGATCGCCCAACAATGTCTCGTCGAGTTTGTTGCGGCCACCACCCGCCCATTGCGGGATGCGGATGGGGAGGCATTGCTCGATCCAACGGATGCCGCCTATGAGGCGGAGGATCTTTGCCGCCAGTTCGAGGTGCTCTATCCGAGGCAGGAGCAATTCACAACTGCCCTGCGTGGCTGGCGCACCTATGGGATGAGCTGGTTCGACGCCCACCTGTGGAGTTTTGCGGAATATTACCAAGTTGAGCGCATCTATTCCGAAGACTTCCAGCATCAGCGAATTTATGGCCGCGTGCAGATCATTAACCCATTTGTTGATTAAATGCCCACCCACAAAAAACCGGAATCCGAGCGCTTCAAAGGCCTGGCCAAATACGCCGAGTATCTGCTGGCGCGGGCAGTGGTCAGCCTGTTGCAGCGACTGCCTATCGGCTTCGCCTTCCGCCTGGGCCGCGGCATCGGCTGGCTGGCCTGGCAGACCATGAAACGCCGCCGCGCCACGGTGCGGAAGAATCTGGAGATCGTCAGTGCGTGGCTCGCCGATGGCGAGGAGAGCGGATGGCGAAAGACGGATGGCGAATGTGAACCCCACGAGCCGCTGGTGTCACCTTGCGTGAGCCGGGTCAACATGAGCGGCCACGAAGGTGCGGTAACGACCCACAGGCAAAAAGTTGTCCAGGAGCCATCCGAATCCAAGTCTCCGCCCTCCGCCCGCCGCCATTCGTTACCTCTCGAATCGCAGATTCGAGAGGTCTTCCAGCGCGGCGGGGCCAACCTCTTTGCCGGTTTTACCTTCAACCGCATGACTCCCGCGCAAGTGGAACGGCATATCCGGGTCGAAGGTCTCGACCAGCTCAAAGCGGCTCTGGCCGAAGGCCGGGGTGCCATCATCCTGCTGGCGCACATGGGACCCTGGGAGGCGCTGACGCAGCTGCCGGGGTTGGCCCGGAAGCACGGCATTGAGGTGCCCTTCGGTGCCATGTATCGCCCGCTCAACAACGCCTACCTGGATGACTGGTTCAAGACGCAACGTGAGGGGCAGGGCACCCGGCTCTTCAGCCGCCGGGACGGTTTTCACAAGCCGGTGGATTTTCTCCGCAGCGGCGGCATGCTCGGTATTCTAGCCGATCAGAAAATGCGCGAAGGCCCCAAAGTTCCCTATTTCGGCGCGGTCACGCCAACCAGCCCCGTCCCCGGACTCTTTCAGCGCCGCTCCGGTGCCCCCGTCCTGGCGGTGTCCATCGAAACCCTGGGAGCCTCCCGTTGGCAAATTGACATACGCAAAGTCGAATGGCCGACCGAAATCGCCGCCAAAGACCGGGAAACCCCCGCCCGCGTTTGCAATCAAGCCGTCCAGGCAGCCGTCGCCCGCAGTCCGCTCGATGCCTTCTGGTTGCATAAGCGTTTTTGAAAGCCCTCCTGAAATACCGGCGGATTTTTTAATCAAGGTGGCTATTCGTAGAATTTTGTGAAGACACTGCGTCAGCTGCCCCAGTAGTCGGGGTGATTCATCCCCCGACCCGTAGGCTGAGACAGTAAGAAATGCACAAAAAAGCCACTGCCAGCAGTCGAACAAAGAGGTCAACATCCTGACGCAATACTTGGCAAAGTATTACTTTATTCTGTAAGTAATACTCATGAGATTGACACAGAAAGGTCAAGTTACTGTGCCAAAGCGGTGCAATTAAAAGTGCGGGGCAACTTGGCCTAAAGAAGGTAGCGCAGGTGCGTCCCCGCACCGCAGGAATAACAAGGTAGCGCAGGTGCGTCCCCGCACCGCAGGAATAACAAGGTAGCGCAGGTGCGTCCCCGTACCGCAGGAATAACAAGGTAGCGCAGGTGCGTCCCCGCACCGCAGGAGCGTTCGTAGAGCCAAGCCTCCAAGACCAGACCCCAACACTTCCAGAACACCACAGCCGCAAGCTGCGCCGCGGGACGCGCTACCCGAATAAACCTAAACTCGGCAGTTAAAAGGTGAGATACAGAAACCAGCGACAGAAAATCTCAGTTCAAACCCGGCGGGTAACCACTCCCGCGCCGAAGGCCTGACCAGCCACGGCAAGCGAGTCTTGCGTCGTCAATCGAGAGCTTGGCACGAAGCGTAAACAGCGCTAAGCCGTCTGCGGCATAATGTGCAAATACACTGGCGAAGATGGCTGGGACGAAGAACCCGAGGCGGACCAAGGAACTGGAGTCGCTTCAATAACCTACTGGTCAACTACCCGCTGAGTCCGCCCAGGATCATCCACAGCTATAAAAAAAATATCCCCAGCGAAACCATGATCTGAGGAACCGTGTGCGTTAATCGCGCTCGCACGGGTCTGTCGGAGTGCGGTCGAGCAATCGGCCGCACGAGCTCGTCCCGTGCCAAAGCGGATGCGCGAGTAATTCGGTTTTTGGACTGGGGTGGAAGTTGAATTCGAAGCGACCGAAGCCGGTCTGCTCATTCGGACGCGGGTCGATTCGCAAACAGAGCGATTACGGAGCGGCATTCGCTCGATTCGGGGTACTGCGGATGCAGGATTGGACACCGAAGCGATCTTAAAGATGACCCGCGGATAAGATGACTTTGTCCTATAAATTCCATCTAAGAGTTGTCTAGTGCATCCCCTGTTGTTTCGTCTTGCTAGAATCTAATATTCGAAACAGCTTTTCCCTGATGGAAAACCGGGCAAAAGATTGGCTGGATCAAGCCAAGGATGATCTGCGCTGGGGTCAGGCCTCGGCAGCGTCGCAGTTTTATTCACAGAGTTGTTTCATCGCCCAGCAAGTGGCGGAGAAGTCGCTCAAGGCATTGGCCTATTACAGAGGGGCTGAATTTGTACGCGGTCATTCGGTCTTGCTGGTATGCCGGGAGCTCTTGATTAATGGAAAGCTGGAGGAAGCCGCGCAGCGACTGGACCAGTATTATATTCCGACACGCTATCCGGATGCCCAGCCGGCCGGTGCGCCGTTTCGTTTTTTTACCGCTGCTCAGGCCGAGGAGGCTCTGGAGCTGGCTGAGCGCTTTATCGTAAAAGCAGAGTCGGAGATGTCGGGAGGGCACTCATGAGCGTGATCGTCTGGCAATCTCCGAGCGTGATCGAGCCGCCGGCGGATTTTATCGCTCAGCTCTGCTCTCGCTTGGCAGGACGTGTTGAAGCGGCTTACCTTTTTGGGAGTTTCGGCAGCTCTGCCTACCGAAAAGGAAGCGATATCGACCTGATTTTAGTGGTCGAAACGGACCGCCCTTTCGTCGAGCGGCCGCAGCTCTTCAGCGATCTTTATGAGCTATTCCCGAATATCGACTTGTTGGTCTATCGCCGGGAAGAGTTAGCCAATTTACTCCAGGAAAAAATCGGTTTTTGGGCTTCCGTCAGAAGCAGCCTGCGTGAACTCCCGGTCTGATTTTTTTACTTCTACCTCTACCGTGCGACCCGACGGGCGGTTGGAATCGCTTGCACTTGTGGGCAGCCAGCTAAAGCAGACTGCCTACGTCGATGCACTGGAGAATCGATCATCGCTCTAAGTTAGCGGCATTCACGTTCATCCTAAAATCGGCAGTTGAAAGTAAGCTTTTAAAACCGTTAATTTACGTCAATTTACGTGAATAAGGTCTCAGCCAGCCTGCTGCAGCGGCTGCCCATTCTGGGGTGTAATTAAAAGTGCGGGGTAAAAAGTAGTAGCGGCACGTAGCGCGGTGCTTCAGCCCGCGTTTCCCTCGCGCAGACAGAAACACGGCGCTCATGCATGCTCACCATCCGCGTTCTGCTGCGGCTGAAGCACGCAGCTACTTTAAATCGCAGATCTGCCAATTTCAGAAATCGCCACTTTACCCCGCAGTTAAAATTACACCCCCCATTCTGCCTCACCAGCCATTTGCTTGACAGATGACTATCCAAATAACCATCGTCATTGCCATGAACACTGCATCAATCGCTGAGCTGAAAGCGCATTCACCTCGCATCATCCGCTCGGTGGAAGCTGGCGAGCCTTGTTTGGTCACCCGGCGAAACAAGCCGGTGGCGCAGCTTTTGCCGTGCCGTGAATCCCCGTTAAACCGGACTCAAGTGGGGTTTGACGCAAAGGTACGTATATTGGGCAGCCTAACAGAACCAGCACTCAACCCAGGCGAGTGGGGTGATCTCGCCTTTTAACCTTATAGTAGCTGGGTCGTCTTGTCGGTTGACCTGGAAAACATCGAGGAGGCCTATTCCCTGCCCGGGGAATTTCACTCCGACCCGGCGGATCGGGTGTTGGTCGCGACGGCCCGCTTAAGCAAACTCACGCTGGTGACGGGCGATCAAAAGATTCTCGACTACCCGCATGTGCAGGCAATGCGTTGATTAAAATGCCCACCCACAAAAAACCGGGATCCGAGTGCTTCAAAGGCCCGGCCAAATGCACCGGGTGCAATTAAAAGTGCGGGGCAACTTGGCCTAAACAAGGTAGCGCAGGTGCGTCCCCGCACCGCAGGAATAACAAGGTAGCGCAGGTGCGTCCCCGCACCGCAGGAGCGTTCGTAGAGCCAAGCCTCCAAGACCAGACCCCAACACTTCCAGCACACCACAACCGCAACGTGCGCCGCGGGACGCGGCCGCGCTACCCGAATAAAGCTTACCCCGCACTTTTAATTGCATGGTGCCATCCCAGCAGGGTGATGCAGAGAAAAGCCGGGCGATTGCTGGATTGTTTCCCGGTGATGGCCATCCTGGGGGCACGGCAGGTGGGTAAGACGACCCTGGCGCGAGGACTTGGGCCTGAGGTATCTGCTTGCGTGCTTGACCTTTTTCAGAAATCAGTTTTAAGCATCTTAAATCGATAGTAAAGGACGAAAAGAGATGGTCAATAGGGTGATGCAGAGAAAAGCCGAGCGATTGCTGGATCGTTTCCCGGTGCTGGCCATCCTGGGGGCACGGCAGGTGGGTAAGACGACCCTGGCTCGAGGACTTGGGCCTGAGTGGCTCTACATCGACCTTGAGAATCCTGCGGATCAGGCTCGGGTAATGGATTCTCCTGAGCTGTTTTTTGCCGACCATCCGGAGAAAGTGATTTTCGATGAAGCGCAGGCCTGTCCATCAATCTTCAATATGCTTCGGGGGGTCATCGACCAGGATCGTGGATCGAAAGGGCGCTATATTTTGACGGGTTCTTCGAGCTTCGAATTGCTCTCCAATGTGAGTGAAACGCTCGCTGGCCGGGTGGGTCTGATCGAGCTCCATCCGCTGATGCGCAGTGAGCGCCTGGGGCGCCCTTTGAGTCCTTTTTTCGAGCTGTTTCAACAGCCGGTCTCCTCCGAATGGATGGATCGCCTCTTGTCCGATCCGTCTGCCTGCCAAGGCTCCTTTGAGTCGCGGGAGTCGATGCTCGCCGGGGGCTATCCCGAGCCTGCGCTGCAGGATGATTCCGAGTATCGATTGGATTGGTTTGAAAACTATTTCCGCACCTACATTGAACGCGATGTGCTGAGGCAGTTCCCGAGACTCGATCTATTGAGATACCGTCGGGTGGTGCGAATGCTATCCCATGTTTCCCATACCGTCATCAACCGATCTGAAATCGCCCGCTCAGTGGAGTCCAGCGAGGCTGCAGTCAGGGATTATCTTGAGTTGATTGAAGGCACTTATTTCTGGCGCAGCCTGCCCGCCTTTTTGACCCCGAAAATCAAGACCACGCTCAAGTTGCCGAAAGGGCACTTTCGTGATGCGGGGCTTTGTTGCTATCTGCAAAACTTGAATGATGTTGCCCAATTGGAAACCTATCCACGTCTCGGGCACCTGTTTGAGTCCTTCGTGGTGGAAGAGTTGATTCGCGGTCTGGAGGCCAGTGGGGCACGTCAGTTGCGCTATTCCCATTTCCGAACGAAAGCCGGCGGTGAAATCGACTTGATCGTCGAGGGGAGCTTTGGTTGCTTACCAATCGAAGTAAAATACGGCACGTTGGTCAATGCCCGGGAGCTGCGCTCCATGGCGCAATTTATCGAGCTACATAACATACCGCTCGGCATGGTCTTCAATCACGCGTCGCGTCCACGCCGCGTCACGGAGTCCATTATCGAGTTACCCGTGTCACTGCTTTGGAAGTCTGATTAAATGCCCACCCATAACAAACCGGAATCCGAGCGCTTCAAAGGCCCGGCCAAATGCACCGGATATCTGCCGAAGATTGGAACGCGCTGCTTTGAATCTGGCGGCATCATCCGGACTGAGGCCAAAGTCAGCACGCAAGTCTTCACCATCCTAAACTCGGCAGTTAAAAGGAACAAAATTTTTTAAACCGTTAATGGACGTTAATTAACGTGAATCAGAGGCTTCGCCAATTTGGCGAGGGGCGTGTGATGCGTTACAGCCAACAGGTAGTTCATAAGAAACTACAAATAAACAAGTTCTGTCGTCAAAATTAACGTTCATTCACGTACATTAACGGTTCAACTCATCCTTTTAGGATCATTGGCGAGTGATTCAAACATACTCAGGCTGACTGTAATTTGACCTAAGGCATAACCCCCTGAATTCATTGCACCCTTTGCTTTGGCGGCATCCTGGCCTTTAGAGCTGAAAGCCGTTGCCAGTAACCTCGACCATAATTCCTTGCGCCATTTCTTGCGGGGAATCTTAACCGACTGAACCGCTTCGATGAATTCTACTCCGAAAATGTCTATGAGTTTGAGGCTGTCCAAATTAGTGCCTGAACAGTGCTCACATTTCAGCGGAGTGCGTGTCTCTTAAATGCCCGTAAGTTTTGGCAACCAGCAAGCCTCCATCTTTATGGCCGACCCATGCGGCGATGGTTTTGAAGTCGATATTCTTCTCAATCGCATTGCTGACAAAGTAATGCCGCATGCAGTGATGGGTGAAGTGGGGCAGAGGAGGGCTTGAGGCTGGAATTATGCAGTTTCAGCCATTGTTCACCCAGTTCATCAAGCCGAATCTGGCGCGACTCGGAGGCGGTGTCCGTTCAATCCACCTTTTTCCTGAATTCCTTGAGTCGTCTTTCCGCGAGCTTTCTGTCTTGAGTCTTGAGCGATTTGCGAATTTGTTTCCCACTTCTTTTCACCAAAGTCACGCTTAAGGGCCTGTAGCTCAGCGGTTAGAGCAGGGGACTCATAATCCCTTGGTCGTGGGTTCGAACCCCACCGGGCCCACCATTTTTAAAGCCCTTACTCGTTGAAAGTAAGTGCTTTAAGAATGTCTACCCGTGTGCCTTGAAAATGAGAACCTTGAGCGAAGTTGCGTGAAGTAATTAACAGCTCGAAAGCCTTAGTTGCAGGGTTCAGGAGCGAATGCCCTCGCCTCGGTGTGAGCGAAGCTCTATTTGTCGGTAAGACGGAACTCAAAGGAGATGGCGCGCTACCGATTTTGACTGCATAACTTCGCTCACTGCGCTCATCACCTGATTTAACTTCGACATGGAATCTTCCTGTTGTGTGGCTGCGCGGAGTCATTCATCGCACAGGCTAGTAAATCCACTTCTGTTGATGGGTTTGCAGGAGTTGGTGTTCCGGTTGCCTCATTCCCGCTCCGAACCTCCTGGGCATACTTTACAGCTGTCGGCCAATTGGGAAGTATGCTCGCAATCGCTGTCTCTGCCACTTTTCGATTCGTAGAGTAATCCTGCCCCGGTTCATTCTCGAAGGCTTTTTTGGCGGCATCACCGTTCACTAGATCCGCGCGGGTTGTCTTCTTAAGATGTAAGAGCAACCAATACTCAAAGCATGGTGTAGAATGAGCCAAACGAACCCCCTTGGACTTCGCCTTTTGGACAACATCGTTCCAAAACCCTTTACGCGTCGCGACATCCGTATCGATTACTGCCCAGACATGGTCATACCTTTTCACCTCATCCACTGCGATCTGATCCTTCTTTACGCGGCTCTTAAGGTCTTCAACTTCATCAACGGCAGTCTGGATGACGTGCCGAGGATCCGAGGCTTTGCCCGGCATGACTTTCACGGTAACGGTAGATAATTGAAGCGAATCCCGAAGAAGCTCGAAATAGATCGGCTCGGTTACCGTTCCTTCCGTTACAATCAGTATGGCATCACCCGTAGAGGCACAGGCTTCGCGAGCGGCCTCTGCAGCTTTTCGCTTCAGGCTCTCTTCACGCCTTTGCTTCCACCATGGCAGCGCATCTGAATCAGCTTGGGCCATTTAACGTCCTTCTCCCTCCTGCGCTTGATTGTCTGGAACGAAACTCCCCAACAACCCTCTGGGAATAAAAGGCACGGCACCGTAACGTCCGGCCATGTAGCCGCGAATAAGGGACTCTCCGCCACGTGGCTTATAGTCGGTCAATGGATACAGATGCACGGCACCCTCGTCGTCTTTATCGGTAAACCAAACCTGATCTCTACGAATCAGTGTATTATCCAACAACAAGGGGTTATGGGTCGTAAAGATGATCTGCGCACCTCCGGTGTTCTCTTTCTGGCTGAAAAAGAGCTTAAGGAGCTCCCGCACCATCGTCGGGTGCATGCTGGTTTCGATTTCATCGATGCAGACCGTATACCCCTTCTCCAGGATATCCAACCAAGGCCCGATCAGTGAAAAGAGCCGATGTGTCCCTGCGGACTCACGCTCCCAGTTCAATGGAACTTTCGAATTCTTAGAACCCTTGTGAACAAGTTGAGGCTCCATCCTTTTGGGTGTTGCGCCTTTATCCCTAAACTCTGCAAAGGCCTTAGGGTCGACGACCTTAAGCATCTCAAAGAAATTCTTCTCCAAGGGTGCGCCTTCGATAGCAAATGCATCGACAATACCAATGTCGGCATGACGAAGTGCTTCAGTAATCTTAGTTTTTAGCTCTTTATTTTCGCCATCCAACTGCTTGAGCGTAAAACCGCTGCCAAAGCTGGTTCGCGTGCTCAAATCCAAAAATTTAAAACGACGGACCAACCAACGAAAGACGGGCTCGACTTCACTTCTGGCCTCAGCCACGGCCTTCGAGAGGTAAAGCATGTTACGCAAAGTCCGCTGTTCGATATCACGACTTCTGGGTAAACCGGTTGGGTTGTCTGGTGTGAACACATGTTTCCCTGTCTCTGGGTTCCAATCCCGCTCAAACCAGACCTGCTCTTTGCCAACTGGCCAAGCCCTGAGTGACTCGTGGTGGATAAGATGCCTGGTCGCAGCGACCCTGTACTCATACCGAATACCCTCTTCAACAAACACGATTGCAAATGCCGAAGGCTCTTTAGCTGAATCAGGGTCCAACGCGTAGGGCTCAATATAGGAAATGGCTTCTTCTGGATCAGTCGTTTTTGCTGAATTCCCAACCCAGTTTGAAAGCGCTTCCATTGCCTCGATCACCGTCGTCTTACCGCTGGCATTCGCGCCATAGAGGGCAGCACCTTTCAACCAGTGCCTACCCTTTAGGCCGGGATACTCGGGCTTAACGACATTCTCCGACAGGGATTTATCTGATACTTTGGCAGATAGATTTAACTCCTGAAGGTCGCGTAAGCCCCGAAAATTAGAGACTGAAAATTGCAGTAGCATCGCTCTAAACTGACATGAAATTATATTTTGTCGATATTTTTGCACGTTTCCTGCAATTTTTATGATTAAATTCTCCGAATGCGCGAGAATCAAGCGCAGCGAAGCTGAAGCCCTTACTGGCTCAGCTTCATGAAAAGTGTTCTCTGAGAGCAATGATACTGACCTGTAGCCCGGTCGGTGGCTCAAACTCCAGCCTTTGATGGTGTGATCTGCACCCTGCTCGGTCCCGTCGGCGTGGGCAAAACACACCTCGCCACCGCCATCGCACTGAAGGCCTGCCGGGCCGGTCATAAAGTCCTCTACACCGGTGCCGTCGAAGCCATCAACGACCTGATCGCCGCCCAGAAACAAGGCCAGCTCAAACTCGCACTGCGCAAATACACCCGGCCCC
>Ga0210025_1003937_pt1 | contig 13065 bp, 6 predicted proteins | sample CryGeyme20150102_FD_183989 | JGI IMG/M metagenome (GOLD analysis project Ga0210025, IMG submission 183989) | Groundwater microbial communities from Crystal Geyser aquifers in Utah, USA - Crystal Geyser metaG 2015-0102 (SPAdes) (version 2) | ecosystem: Environmental > Aquatic > Deep subsurface >...
TTACTACTACTACTAGTAGATCCATTAGTTTTTTATTTAGATCACGATAACCACGGAAATGACGAAATGACAAATAATGACCCATTGTTTTTTTACGATTACCAGGTACGGTAAATAGAACTCACAGAAAATGGAAGGTGGAGTTGCTATGGAGCAAATATCAGGTACCGTATAATGGTACCGTACCTACTGCCTGTACTAGTCCTGCTTCGTACCATAACCAGATAATGGTTGTTTTTAGTATCAGGCTGATCATTCTTTGTGATTGATTGTCTCCGAGAAGAGATGCCAAGATTCATGATCTTAATTGCAAGTCTTGAACGTGTTGAACCCAAAGACATGATAACCGCATAGCCTATGACTACCAGTAGCAGGTGCTAGTAGAAGCATCTTCTTTACTACGTACCAGATAGCAGTACTTGTAGTAGCAGCTACCATAACATGTACAGTACTATTTTTTGGCTTTGGCCCAAGCTGAAAAAGAAGCACGTACATACTACCACACTACTAATACTAAGAAGCAAAACATTGAAGCAAAGAAGCACTGAATGGGTCCGTGCAGTACCAGCTAGTAGTATCCAAATAGTAGTACCATACTAATACCAGGAGGGGGGCACCTGGTCTTAGACTACAATTACTACTAGGTAGTAGTGAACTGCTTCCGATTAGAGTACCTTACCTTGTAAAAGACCTTTATTAGCAGTACCGTACCTGGTATTATTATTACAGTACTGTAGTACCAGGTAGTACGGTATCAATTTCATTCTTAAAAGTGAGTCGTCGCATGGTAAAGATTCCCCTAAATACCTTGTGTAAAACTTCGTCATGCTGGTTTGTCAAACCCAGGTTATTTATTAATACACAAGTGCACCTTAACACAACAGTGACTGGTGAATTCTACGACTTGTCTTGCTTAATCGGTATTTCGACTCACCTTCTGCGGACTTTACCATTCTGAGAAGCTTGCTACTAGACTACTGGTACCAGGGAGTGGTAGCCTATTAGTCTAGCTAGTCGTCTATTAGTACTACTCTATTCTAGTACTAGTAGGAGTACCAGGTAGTATTTGATCTAATCAACCAACCCTGCATTTGCAAGTCTGGCAAATAGTATAATATTTCTTTGCAATTCAAACATCACAAGCAAATTTAATGTTGCGAACTAGCAGTCCAATTTCTTCGTCTGTCTCCAATGACAATGGTGATCAGTACGCTCGACGAACATCCAGATCTGCCGATGCGCCGAATCCTCTGCTTGCTTCAAACACTCGGGTTCCAGCACTGGCACAGGTACCAGTACTGGCGACAGCAGGGGTACTGCCAGCACAGAATATCTCCATTGCAACGCTGGCACCACTAACGCAACTGCCGGCTGATTTCGTGCCCAATATGAATCACGTTATCATGGGACGAGGCAAGAAGGCCTACGGACACGTAGGAAACAAACGTTTTCTGGCTATTGTGGCCTCCCGTGTGAATGCATATGCACATGCCTGTACAAAGAACCAAAAGTCGGATATTGTACAAAATGTACTGGACCAGGTTGAAGCCACGGGTGGAGGCTTTCTTCGACTGGATGCCAAGACAGGACTTTATGCAGTTGCCGAAGAAGGAGCGGGAAGAGAAAAGACTTCACAGTGCCTCAGAGATGGATTGGATGGCAAGTACAAGTCCAGCAAGGCAATCAAGCGGTACAATCGGAAGGAGAAACGAATGGCCAAGTCCAAGCAAGTTCTTCACGAAAGCGACTCGTGCCGCAAACCACCACCGCGGTTGGTCAGCGAGAGCGAGTCCAAAAACAGTACCAGGTACGCACCGCCCAAAACCGACCTGGGGACGTCACACTTTTTGCAGAATGCATCGAATGTCACACTGCAGCAGCAGCAGCAGCAGCAGCAGCAGCAGCCATTTCGTTCACCGGCATTGCCAGCTCCATCGTCAATGCTTCCTCTGTCGGACAATGTCGTTGTGGAAGAGCCATACTGCTGCAAGAAAAAGCCACGACGAACTGTTAGTTTGGATCGCACCAGTCCTTTCGGTCATCATCGACAAGACGATAACGGTTCTCACACGACTATTATCATGTCTGAAAATGTTGTGAAATTGCGTTCCTTGTCAGGAAATTTACAACACACGGTACCGATGCCTCAACTTGCAGATTTTATTACGCGTCATAACTATGCGATTCCAACGGAGCAGCCACTGGGGAGACCATTCGGGACAAGTAATGTTTCGAATGATTACAATAGTACTTGTAGAAGTAATATCGTGGTCGGAAGCGATGATCTTGAACCATTGCCAATAACGTTGCAAGAACTGGATTTACTTGACGACTACTTGGAACCCATGGATCCTAATATCTTTTTCTAAGTAATGACACATTATTATTTTATTCTTTTACTACCTAGACTATGAAAAAAGGATGATCACGGACACAAAAGAGTATTTTCCTGGTTAATTACTCTAGATACCCTCCCCTCCCAAAAAAAGAGGCTTGCTTTTTGCTGTACAGTAGAATTGCTTTGAGATCGCTTTCACTATCAGCGATTCCTTTGTTGGGACGCCAAAACGTTGTGTCCTGGTTTATCAAAACCTGATGACCGATTTGAGCCAAAAAATAGTAACAATGTCTGACGAGGTAGGAGTTACAAGGATAGAAACAGAACACAATAGCTATAGAACATTGGAACTCTTCAAAATGTCCCGCCCATTCAAATCATCACAGCCGCCACATTTCAGTGTCCCGGCTTGATAAATTATTCTTTTCTCGGCAGGTGCTTCAAAGTGAATATCAAGCTTTTTGCCGATGAAGTACAACTGTCGAAACACGTCCGCTCGGTCGTGCTTGATCCGTCCGGCGTCCTGCCAGGCATTGCGGTGACGTAGTGCCATGGTAATATCCACACGCTCATCATCGATATCGAACATGTCGTGGCGAATATGTGCAATTCCAGACCAAATGTTTGGACGTCCCGCCACAAAAGTCTGCATCTCGCGCTTGAAGTCTTCCAGTTTGTCCTCGTCTAAGATACTTATGTGGGCTTTGAATTCAAAGTTTACCTTGGCACTGGGACTGCGAGCAAGATTAACAATCTTGGTACTAGCCAAGCTCCAATTGTTTACTGTGCAAACTTCATTGGTTCGGGCATAACGCAGTGTAGTCGTTGACAAAGAAATGTCTTCGACGAACCAGCTCGCCTTGGTGACGTCGGGAAGGGGATTGATAGTGGCAGCATCTGACATGAAAATTCGGTCTCCAAGATCAAATGGTCTTCGGACTGCAATCAACAAGACGCCTTCAACGTATCGGGACACACTGGAACCGAGTGCAAATGATACCGACACCAGGATAGAAGTAAAGGAAATTAAGAGCTTCCAAGGATGTAAGTCCATCACACTCGATAAAAACAGGACCAGGAAGAAGTAAAATAGCCCATTAGCAAGCCTTTCGAGTACACCATCGAGCAGATAGCTATTCTCCAAGCTTGCCCGTAAAAAGACCAATCTTTTGTAGGCTGTATCCACCGCCTGAATGAAGGTAAGTAGCGGCAGTCCTCCTCCCGCTTCGGGCGTAAATGCTTTCTTGAGCTTTCGCTTTTTCAAAACATTCATTGTCACCCCGTCATCTTCCAAGCACAACAATTCTAGAACACTAAAGGGCAACACATCAGGTTCTTCTGTGCTGGTGGTGTCATCATCAAGGGTCGGGGCAAGCTTCAGTAGTCGATAGTAAACTGAGTGTGCCGAAGCAATACATTCATCTCTGGAGTTGGTAAATCCGAACGCATCGCCAAACAGATAGTCTTGTTCTTGAAGGTGGCTCAAGGCACGGCGAAACTTTAATATATCGTGGATAGTTACGACGGCTGATTTGTCCATCTTCTCGTCGGGGACCTCCCAGGTATCCAGTAAATCGCGAATCTTTAATCTGCCACTTTCTGAACGACGCAATTGCCGTAGTTGAGGTTGTGGCACAGGAGCAGGCTCTGCAAAAGTCGTTGCAGCTCCCGAGGCGTCTCCCCTGCCTCTGTTTGCATGATATGCAGTAGTGTCATTGACATCAATGTCGTCTTCTGTAGTTGCATCTCCAATGTGAGAGCTACTGGTCATGTTCGATAGATGCGAAGCTTGGCGATCAAGGCTGGGAGACCAAAGAAACTCATTCAAATTTTTTTTCTTCATGTTGGCGATTTCCCAGCTTGGATCTCCCCATCCTAAATTGAGCAATTCTGTTTCGTTATTCTTTTCTTCGTCGTTCACACTCATATCGTTGATAAATTCTGCTTGTTCCGCAAGCGTCCCAATTTCTGAAAGGAGGACAACATCTGACAGTACAGGTTCCAGTCTTGGCTTGTATTCGGCTGAAAAGAAAGAAGGATGATACCAGGGTCTGTAAGACTTTTTGATTGATTGTGCTAGGGAAGGAATGTATCGGTACACACCCTATTCAGGCCAAAAACAGTATTGCACACACAACACGCGTACCAAATTGTTTTCGTCCGAATTTGAGCGCAAAGACGGTGGCCTTGGCCGTGACGAGAAGTCCACATAGGATGGAGGCAAATAATATTCGGGTATACAATTCCGAATTGACCAATAGTCCCTCATAATTAAGGTTAAATAGTTCCAGTTCCGTCCAATAGAACCAATTTCTTTGAAATTTGGTATCACCATGAATCAATATCAAGTTCCACAATCCCCATGTAGACAACATGAGTGGCCATCCCTACAATGCAAGAATGTGTTCAAAATATTTTGGTTTGGATGGGATCGAATGGCGTTTTTGTGAGATGTTTGGATAATTGATTTCATTTTTCGATATTTAATTCATGGATGTTCATCTGTTTGTTCTCGTACCTTTCCGGTCGCAGCTGCCAATGTTACCAGTGGTCCCAACGTTTTGACTGCCAAATGTGTACCCAACATGAATCCATCTACAATGACATAGATTGTTAATCGTGCTAAACCCAATGTCACTGTTAATCGTGTCACAAACAATAACCAAAAACTGTAACTGGTACCCGATTTTAAAATTCGATGCGTCGGATTATGAAATCCATAAAACAGGATGATTGCCAATAGTAAGCATGGTACACCCAGCCACAAAAAGTAGGAACGAACAAATATATCTGTAATGTTTTGAAACAATCGAAAAGGATGCATCATACTGCATATTTCTCGAATCAATCTTGGTAAAACTATTCTGCGTTTGATTTTTTTGGTAACGTTATTTGTTGATGTAGCAGTATAAGTTGTTGTTGTTGTATAGTTGGAGGGTGTCCCATCTGGATGAGTCGCCATATAGTCGGTGGTAGTTGTGGTAGGTATTTCCGACCCCTTTCTGTCGTGCAAAGGAAGCTGCAGTAGCCGTTGTCGCTGTCGTTCGTCATATGACATGGGCAGCTGCGCATTATCAATACCTTTATCGTCGTCATTATCATCATCATCGTAATAATTGTAACCGTTGCTTTCGGTGGCTTTGAGCAAGTGATGATCAAAATTGGACCCGTACGGGTTCTTGTTAGCAGGTGGTTGTACAATGACTTTCATAAGTCCATCCTGTTCGGCTTGATCTATAACACGATTCGCGGCCTTTGCAGCAGCAGCGACTTGTTCAGTGCTGGCACTGCCTGCAGGAGAAATAATCTGCTGCTGCTGCTGTTGGTGTTGTATATCGTGCAGGTAAGTTACTGCTGGAACTCCCTTTTGTAGTTGGTGGGCTTTGCGTGCCGCCATGCGCACCAAGTAAGCACGTTTGACACGTTCTGTATTACCTTTGCTGACCATATGTTGTGCAGAACATGAACGAGAATGTTGCTTCAATGAGGATTTTAGTGGTAGCTGATGCTGTTGTTGCGAAAGTGCTGCAAATGCTACTGTAGCCGAACCATAATCACTACTACTTCTTCTTCTCTGTTGCTGTCTCTGCTCTGTTACTTCCAGTAAACAAGTCTCCGCTTCTTCACTGTCCAGATCCACCGTCGTTACTCTTGGTTGAGGTTTTTGGTTGGTCATGGTGTTGCTTTCGCCATGTACTAGACTAGACTAGCTAGTAATAACAAAGGATTGAAGAGAAGTGAAATTCGAATAGAGGAACTCTAACTTTTGTTTAGCTACTACGGAGTAGTCTAGCTAGTCTAGCTACAGTAGTAGTAGTGTTGTCTTGTAGCTAGAGTAGCTGGTGTTTCAATGATTCTGTGTCGTGGTTCGAGTTTTTGAAATTCACAACAATGAAACTGGTAATGAAGCCAACGGCCATCTTGCTCTCTTTAAACCCAAGCTCTATTCAAGGAAATGAAATTGACGTCACACTATTGAATTGTAAACGAGCAAAATCCAGAACTCGAGTGTCAAACCCGCACCAGCTGTAGAATCGTATCGAATCCCACTATTCAGAACACAACAACATCAAAGCAAGATTGTTTAACAGAACAAAAGCAAACAATGACAGAAACAACGACGGCAACGACGGCAACTCCGACAGCAAAACCGAATACGGCACCAATCAAATGGGCACAACGTGACGAGTTTCTGTACGTGACAGTAACGCTTCAAGAAGTAACGGATGAAAGTATTCAATTTACCGAACAATCCATGACGTTTAAAGGTACAAGCAAGGGAAAATATTACGAATCCAAAATTGATTTTTATCAGCCCATTGTTCCTGATGAATCAGCGTACAAGATTCATCCATTGGGTGTTGAAATGATTGTTAAGAAAGCAGAAAAAGACAAAAGAAATGACGGCAAAGAGGGATTTTGGCCACAATTGTGCAAAGAAAAGCATCAGCACGGTCTTGATGTTACAGTCGATTGGAATCACTACGTTGATGAAGATGACATAGACGGCGACAATGATGATAATCCATTTGCGTGGGATTTTTAAACCAAAAGAGGCAAGATGGAATGCTGGACTCGACTATTATACAAGTTCGTAATAACTTGGGTCTCTCCAAAAGAGCTCTTTTAGAGCCTTGCAGCAAGTATTTTGTGTGTGTGTGCACCGTTAAAGCAGTCTAGCGTAACACTGTAGCAAACATTTGAAAGAACGAAAAAATTACGAATATAACGATTTGTACAAAAAAGAAATCTAATAATCCGACTTTCGACGTTTGCGTTTTGGTGTAGATGACGGTGAAATAATTTCAAAGTCTTCAAATTCACTTTCACTCAATTCTTCTTCATCGTCGTCTGTCGAATAGTATACTTTGTAGTGAAGTCCATCAAAGGCAGTTACACGACCACGAAATTTTCCATAATCGGGAAATTCCTGCAGTTTTGGAGCCAACAATGAATGTTTCGAAGGAAACAAGGAAGAAATCAAGAATAATTTAGTTTTCATCCAATCCACCATGATTAGTAAAAGCGCCAAAAAGAATACACACACGCGTACCTTGATAAAGTAAGTCCCAATAGGATACATACAGGTTTTTTTGGGTTTTGGAAAAGAAACTTTTGATGGTCGTGAAACGCCAGGCTGTTGTTGAGGTCGTTCTGATGCGGCACTGTTCTGCTTCTGTTTGGTGTCATTTTCGCCAAAATTACTACCAATCCTGTTGCTGCGGCGGCGACGACGACCAAATTTGGAAGTATTGAGAGCTTCAAAGGACTCATCGCTGCCCTCCGATGAATATTCGACATTAGCTGTCGGTAGCATTTTTCGATCATCAACTATTTTCCTGTTCGACGATGCTACTACCGCTACTGCCGCGTCCACGACGGAGGATGAATCGTCCGACATGCGGCCCAAGTTAGCACGATCACTCCATGTTTCACCGTCATGGTAATTTGGTTCTCGTTCTCCTCTACGAGACGATCTGCGTGTCACGAGCTGCACAGCCACGGCTTGATCATATTGTGGTGGAGGTCGTCGTTGACGACGATATCCCTGTGGTTGCATATTCCTTGTTTTGATGGATAAATCCTCTAGCACACGCTTCATCTTTTTAGCCTTCTTTTTGTTATTCCGTTCTGTATTTGGCGACTCCTCCCAAGTGGTATTATCATTGTCGACAGTCAAATTGGTACTAGTAATGTTGGGATCATTTTCTGCAACAGGCTTGATCTGAATTGTTGACTTTGACTCTGTCGCTGCCTGTTTTTTTTTCTTGGACAAATTCCGAAAACCGTGAGCTATTTCTTCGGAAGCTTCGTTCGATTCATCAATCATACCTTCCTTCCTTTCTTCGGTAGATTGACCTTTTGATTGCTGTCGCAGTAGTTTCCTTTTCAATGATACTCGAGATGATACAACACTCGGTACATCTCGATCTTCATCTGGCTTGTCGTTTGGTTCTTCTTTTTTGGGTTGAATAGCCACGATTTTGGATGACGCTCCCTTCATGGATCTCATTATTCTATTCTTGCACTTAGGATTGGTACCAAACCGTTTGGCTTTCACGACTAGCTTGCTTCGTTTTCTTTTACCAGGACCACTAGTCAGTGACGCCATTACGTCTGTGTTAATTGATGCATCATACCTCTCAATACCAGTATGAGCCTGCAAGGTGTTTTCACGAAAAAAATCTCTACAGTTTTCTTGTTGGAATCTTGGTGTAGGAATAGTAGTTCCCTCTTGCAATATCTGATCCAAGTTATCATGATGACCATCCCTCGTTATCCTTCTGGTTGCCATTGTCTGTTCCTTCTTGGCAGAATCCAGAAGGACATTACTGTTCCCACCATTTTTCTTATCCGACCTTTCCACAACAGATTCCTCTTGTACGCACCGTGGTTGTGCACCACGAGATTTCGGTGGCATGGAAAGCAATCGTACGGACGTTATTTCTGGTTCAATTGTTGACATATCGAGAGGATCAGGAATACAATCTTTCATCACACCAGTACAATGATCGTTGGTGTGGTTGTTGTTGTTGTTGTTATTGTAATTATTATTGTTGTTGTTGTATTCTGAACGTTTCAAATTTTCTAGAACATCCCAATGGATCATTCGATCCTGAAAATTGACCGGAGTTCCATTCTGACGTGCGTACAGATCGTAAGCCAATGCTGCATCCTTTTCCGTAGAAAAGCATCCAACATCGTACAAGCTCTTGTTATTGATATTATTTTTGTTGTTATTGTTATTGATGATGTAATAACACTTCCATAATGTTGCCGAATGACGAACAACGCCCATGTACTTGGATGTGGCCAAATTTGATACATCCCTGTTGGTCATAGTAATACTACAACTGTGATGCTGATTCTCATCCACGCCCATTGTCATGGTGTTGTTGTTGTTGTTGGAGGAGGAGGAGGATATAGGTCCACACAAATCCACATATCTCCAAATACATTTCGATAAATCCACGAGACGTACAACAGCATCATCATATTGATCTTCTTCGTGATCATTATTCTCTTGGTGATTGTCATCATCATCTTCATTTTTGTAATGATCTTTCTTTCTCTTTGGTAATGATGGCATGGTTGAATCTTGTCCTTGTTCTTGTTCTTGTTCTTGTTGTTGGTGTGATGGTGATTGTTGTTGGGATGATGATGATGATGAATCATCCGTATCCTTCCTCTTTTTCATTTTCATCACGGCAATACTGTGCTGTTGCAGATGCTTTACGTATTTGAGAATGGTTCCCCTGTACCAATGATTCTTCATCTTCTTCTCTTGTTGTTTCTTAGTAGTATGATTATGATGATTATGATTGCTCTTTTTTTCATCATTGAATACCATAATTTCTATTTTTCGTCCTACAACATCATACTGTAATGCCAATTCTATGGCACTCATGTTTTTGTTGCTGCTGCTGCTGCTACTGCTGCTGTTGATATTTTTAGTGTGGATATCATTGCTGCTGCTGCTGCTGCTGCTATTCTTTCTCTTATTACTCTTGGAGAGCCAATAAAATAAAGTGTTGATTGAATCCAAAGCGACCATAATTTCGTTTTGACTTTCGTCATCATTTGTCTTGCAGGAAGGCTTGCTATTGCTATTGCTGTTGCTATTGTTGCTGGCGTTGCTGCTGTTGGTTTCATGTCCAGTACCCTGGTTCTCCTTCGAACCAGTAACATTACTGTTGCTAGCACATGCTGCTGTTGCTGCTGCTGCTGCTGCTGCTGCTGTGGTTGCTGCTGTTGTAATGTCCCGCTGAGGAGGATCATCGAATTGAATTCTGTATTTACCCGTTTGAGGATAATATGCTATCACTGTACCATACTGGTGTTGTGTCTTGGTATCACGTCTATGTTGGACCAATGCCAAACGACGTCCAACGGCAAAACTTCCCAATAACTGCTGTTCATCATCATCATCATCATCGTCATCCTCGCAGTGATGATCGTAGTAGTACCGGACCATAATAATAGGTATTATTATCAATCTCAATTTCTCCTTTCTTTCCAAAACAAAACAAAAACTATAAGCAGTACGCAGCTAGCAAAGATAGCTCTTCTTTTTCTTCTTCTTCTGCTTCTTCTTCTTGTTAATGTTGTTGTTTGAACTCTCTTATTATTTACCTGCGACAAACTAGTTTCTACTCTACTTATTACAGTAGTTAGTAGGACGAGGAAACTATACTTGTAGATGAACGACAGCTGTTTGCCTTTTCTTGTCTTCACGGTTTGTTATTAGTCTAGTCATTTTCTTATAGTAATTAACTATCAATTAAACTACGATAATTACTACTGTACCAGCTAGTACCACTCAGAGTGGTAGTACGTAGCTACTGTACCAGATAGAAGCAAGAAAAACGTACAGTAGTACTCTAGTCTAGCTAATACTACTGTAAAACTGACAAAGTGCGGACGGAATGTTTCGGAATTTCTTGATTCAAGCGGAGAACACACCATGGTACTAGTCTAGTACTCGGCTGGTACAACAATCACCAACATCATCATCATCATCATCATCATCATCATCGTAGGAAGAATATTGGGTCACCTTATGACTGGTGGTGGAAGCACTGGAAGGCTTGTTGCATGGTCTTGACTGCAACCAGACCCACCAATTGGACTGCTGCCTTGTAAAAATACCGGGACACACGAGGGGTGGCTCCCTGTTTGTGATCGTGCTCCAGCATCATGGCATTGGTCAATTAAAAAATATCAATCCCTAAACTAGTGGGCCATGAACACCTAGGAACCATGCTTAGTAAGAGTTATCTAGACGATTCCCAGTTTTGGAGTAGTAACAGGGCTGACAGCCCCCCTCCTGGACTGCACCAAATGGCCATACACCAGTACTGTTCTCTACCTTTTCCATCGGTCTTTCTGTAGAGTATCCCGCTTGGGTGATGTTATTTTGGGTGGCGACTCCCTTTGTGTAATTGACTTCCAGTGCCATGGCCTTGGTCAAGTAGGATACCATTTCCCAACCAGTGGGGCATGAGCACCTAAGTACTGTATCTTATAAATGGATTATCTACAGTCAACTGTTCCCACCAGAACTGTGTCTGATTGGGAGTCCCCGACATTCTCTGGGTAGCCTGGCATATTTGATAAAGTGGATGAGGTGTAACCTGGGTCAACAGTCAACAGGGTGTAATTCGACTGGCAATATACTCCTTGATAGGACACAAGCCTGCGCCTACAAGGGCTCCACCGATCCACCGATAGGGGGCACAACCCAGATACTCCCTCGTCCTTGTTGTCGTCGTCGTCGCTTATTGGTGTTTTCTCTTATTGCTGTTGAAGGTCTATCAAGCTTTCAAGGGTCTGTCAAAAAGTCAAAATGACACTGTTGTCGCTCGTCATGGTCGCAGCAAGCAGGACAGTTGAAATTAGTGAGTGTTCGAGTCTTTGATTTCAGGGGGAGGAAAATAAATAAATTGGTTGCAGTAGAAATTTAAAGAACTATTGTTACAAATCATTATTATGCTAGGAATGTGCGTGGTTTGTGCATTTGCTTTGTGTATTTTGCATGTGTGGAATGATGATTATATTGTTGTTGTAGGTTGTAATAATCAATAGAGGCTGTCGTTCAACATTCTGATGATTGAAAATAAATTTTAGCTTGAAATCAATAGCCTGCACCATGAAAGAGTTGTTGTGTTGTTATAGTATAGTTTTGGAAGTATAAAACAAAAAAAAAACTCCAATCCCAAAATCATATTTTAAAATGGGTGACTGTGAAAACCAGTTTGGTTGTATGCGTGTGACACACGTCCTCTCTCTTGCTTGAATATATGGCTGGTAGGTTGTGCACAATGTTCAATGGCCCCATAAAAAGGTGTAGCGTGAAAACGTTACCAAAAGCTATACTAGGCTTCCGCTTCATTCGTTGGTTGGTGTTTTGATGAATTCTCCTTCGGACTACAACTGTCGTCATTTCCGTCTTGTCTCCTCTTCTTACTGTTGTTGCTGTCTTTGCTGTTAGTACTCATCATATCATCATCTTTTTCGGCTTCCCAATGATTTGCCAAACTTGCTTTCAAAGCCTCGACTTGATCGCACTGGCCCAATTTTAAGGCAAAATTTCTCGATTGACACGTATACGCCAATGACTGTTCTCGCAACGATTCCATGGTCACATCGAGTGAATCACCACACATGCGACATTCGGCCTGTTCTTCTAGTACAGCACGAACTGTTTCTCGTCGTAAATCACTCAATAGGTTCACAATGTGAACTTCCAATCCTCTGGCGTACGAATCTTCCATGAGTTTTTTCAAATGGTTTTGAATGGTTTGGGATGAAAAAATACGTCCTCCTCCTTTTGTATCATCACCACCACTGTCACCACAACCACCACTAGCAGCAGCAGCAGCATCACCCTTGGAGGACGTAGTAGTAGTAGTATCATTGGCCAATATTTCAATGGTTTGTTTGTAATCGGCACGATACTTGCGATAATACTTGACATCTTGAATCGCTGCACTTCGAATTTGTTTCATTTCCGCATCGGTCCACCACATGTCGGTACAATCCTTTACGCTCGGGACGACATGGTAGACGCATTTGACCATACCATTATTAACAGTAGCAAATCGAAATTGTTTCTTTTTCTTGTTCTTGTTTCCATCATCATCGTCATTATCATCATCATCGTGCTCTTTGCCTCCATGAATAAGTTTGGCTGCTGCTCTGGTCTGTACGGATACTGGTAACTTTTG
>Ga0210025_1003947_pt1 | contig 13039 bp, 21 predicted proteins | sample CryGeyme20150102_FD_183989 | JGI IMG/M metagenome (GOLD analysis project Ga0210025, IMG submission 183989) | Groundwater microbial communities from Crystal Geyser aquifers in Utah, USA - Crystal Geyser metaG 2015-0102 (SPAdes) (version 2) | ecosystem: Environmental > Aquatic > Deep subsurface >...
CATTCCTGAGTTTATAATTGGTAGTTACATATAACAATGTTAGGGGAACAAAATTCATTAGTCAAATATTCCACTCCTGTTCTGCTCAGTGGAGCAGGAAAATCTGGACAGAACAAAAAATCCAAAAAAGATGAAGAGCCTCATCACACCTAGGACATTCTCGGAAAAATCCTTCCACCGAAATAACATCGAACCGACAATGGGCAGCTGTGGGTCCAAACAGTTCTGTCTACTCCAGCAACCAAAATATAGGTCATTCAACTACATGAGGAGCTGGACAAAAGATTGATCAACAGGCAAGCTAGAGAGATCGGTTTGTGTCCAGTCAGAGAGGAACTCTTCGATCAGTGCTTCGACGAAATAATTAGGCAGATAACAATCGATTGCCGACAAAGAGGCTTGTTACTGGTGAGAGTGAGAGATTAGTACCGCAATCAGACTCACGCTTACAAAAACCTCTACTAGAGCTCAATCAACCATGCCATGCGAAGGATGATAGACTCTGACTAACGCAAAACAAAGATGGTACATGTGGGTTGATCCAGAATAGCGAAATTGCTCGACTGTAGAAGTAGTGCCAGGAGCTGGAGAGAAGCGTCCAGGACCTTACTTCGAACATCGACAACACGAAGAAAGAAGAGAACAAAAAACTAAAAGAGGAGTCAGAGAAGCACAAGAAGGTGGTCGATGACATTAAGGAGAACAACCAGAAGCTGAAGGCGTAGATACAGAATGCCCTTTAAAAGAAGTGATTTTATAGAAGGTATGCTACTCGTGCTGTTTAGGCTGTCGAAAGGTTGATTAATTTGCTGGAGGAACTCCCATCTTATACCTTCTTTTGGGTTATAGGGATTAATAAAATAAGTGATGATGTTAGAGTGGCACCGCAGTAGCAGCGCATAGTTTCCACGGAAAAAAATATACCTCTCTAGTCTCAGTCAGCTCATCGAGAAAAAAGTAGTCACCCAGCCATAAGTCAGCATCAATAGCAAGCTCTTCCCCCAAAGAACCTATGCTAAAAAGTTGTCATTGAACCATCAAAGGGCTAAGAGCAATGTCCAACTTCGCACACACAAGTTCGATCTGCATTGGACCTCCAAACAGACTAAATATATGGTAGTTGAGAATAATCGAAGCCCCAGTGCTTAGCCTCACTCAAGATCGGCCCGTTTAAATACCATGGACTTTAAAGCTTAATTGAGGTCAACACAAATGAACCCCAGCGCTGTTTTAATGCCTACATCTGTCCGCCCTCTCACACAGTCTGCTCACTGCTTCCACTAACGATAGAATTCAATGAAGGAAAAGACTCAAGAGAGACCCAGCAGTCCTCAGAAAAACTTCCTCAAAAAGGGCTCTAGCTTACAAAAGCAGATAGTTGTGAACCTTCTGAGGAACAAGCTCGTTCGGGAGAAGGAACTAAATGAGAAAAAGTAGTACAGCAACAAGGATATCTTAAAGATGATCCAGGTTTTCAAAGGAGTGACTTTGCATGAAGGAAAGGGTAAAAAAGGAGTGCTGGCTGAGGAGCCTGTAGTTGAGAAGAGCAGAAAAACAAGCAGCCACCATATGAAAGAGCTGAAGGGCTGGGAAAACTAAATGCCAGAATTATAGTAGCTGCATGACTTTTCGAGGGTAGAGGTCAATGATAATGCTGAGGAGGAGTCTAAAGTCAACTGAATAATAATAATTTTAACATTTGTCACTCTCTTTGCTAGCACTTATTAATTTTATATAACCCCCATGGAGGACTATCAATAATTCGAGCAGGAGTATCCTCTAGAATTGTAGTAGCCTCAACCAGAAAGCTAATCATAGGTATCACTTGTGGGAAACGACAATCCTCTCAAATACAAGTTCGAAAGTTACAAAAAGGAGTTCAGTGAGTCCATTATGCAGGTACATGATTTTGAATACAGGTCGTGAGGGGATTTGTGAAGTACCGATAGCGCAAGATCTACCATTTGTTTGTGAGCGACCGGACAGACTACTTTTAGTCTATGTGGGTCTATCTACGAAAGAATCTCAACAAACAGTCCCATTCTCTTGAAGGTTAGCTTCTGTAGGCCCTGTCAATCCGACAAAGCAACATACACTATGATATCCTTGAGCACCAACTCTAGATAGCAGAACATCACAGGTTGAAGCCATTCGACTACGAAGAGTAACAGAAGTCTAAAAAAATTCATTATCTCAAAGAGCAATAAACATAGATACACAAAAAGCTCAACGATATCAACGATGACATGTTAGAAATTGGTCAACAATCCAGAACAGGAGGAGAGTCGAGAGCAAACCTGGTCGAGTTTAGCGAGGAAAAGAAGAAATAGTTTGAGGAGTATGTCAAAAAGCAAAAGAAGGAAAAATAAGAAAGACATCGGCTGCTTGAGGAGCAGAAGAAAAAGGAGGAAGAGTTGAGGAAGAAGAAAGAGGAGGAAGATCACTAGATGAGAGAAAAACAGATGAAAGAGAGAAAATAAGAGCTATTGAGAAAAATCAGAGAGAAGGAGGAGATGAGATCCAAAAATAAATTTGAAAGAGAGGAGAGGAACAAGCAGTATAAGATCATATCGAAAAGCATGGCTCAGCAACCTCCTCTTTTCAAAAAGATATAGCAAAACTACCACAGCAGATATGCCAAATAATAAAACTAAAGGAGACAGAAGGTCATGAGCGAGCGTCATTCAATGTTTCAGATTGACTACAAGGGCATTGAGGACCATGAAAGGAAGTACGAATAGATCAAGGCAGAACGAGACAGGCAACGTAAGGAGAGAATGGAGTAGTTGTAAAAGATGATATAGCTTCAGCACGAGTAGATCAACCACAAGTATAAGTCACACTATGACGGGAGAAGCACCTACGTTGATCCAAAGGAAATAGAGAGAAGAATAGGCCTTGAGAAGAGGGAAAAAGCTAAGAGGTACATTTAATAAACTGTGAAAGAAAGATACCTTCCCAGGATAGATTAGGAGAAGCGAAGGGAATTTTTGAAAATGATCGAGGACCTCGACAAAAAGAAGGTCAAGAAAATTGTCAGATAAGACGGGGCCATAGAATACTAATAAATCAAGCCGAGTGATCCAAGGATGGTCGGACTTGAATATCTATAAAAAACCAAGGAAATGGCAGCCAAAATGAGAGGAAGACGAAGACAGTCTGACCAGATTGCCGAAACTCCAGTCGAACAACCAAAAATATTCGACTACCTTAGCTAGATGCGGAAGAAGGGGACTTCAATGAGCCATAGAGATAAATACAGTTTTGTGAATAAAAAGGGGACGACCTTCGACGAGAAGGTGAAGAAGGTTGAGCTGTAGTCAGAGAAGCTAGAGGAGCTGGCTAGGCAGAAAGAGATGAAGCTCAAGCATGGTAAATTTACTACCAGTGAGTAGATACTGCAGCACAAGGAGGAGATCGACCAGCACTACATGGACATCATCAACATGAAGCTCAAACTGATCAACCTCAAAGAAGAGTGATTTCTAATATTGTAATTGACCTAAAAATATTCATACTCTTGATCACTTGCCTTTCTTGTGCTTCAGCTTGCCCATCAGCATACTTTTGTCCTCCAGGTCGCTGATCACATTGTTCTCCTTTCCAAGAAACTGCTTCGAGTGAGTGACCTTTGATACTATCTATTGGGATTTCTTCAGAGCTCTAAGGACCCTCAGCTTCTTCTCTATTGTTTACTACTTGGTTAACAAATACTTACATCTTTGGCGGGGCTTGCAAATTTTTGTTTGAAGTACTAGTCAAGCGCACTGTTGGATCTTCTCTTACCCTGAATGGAGCTTACGTGGACCAAAGAAGCGCAAGATTTGTTGACATCGCTGTTGAGAGGAAGAGGCTATCTTTCAAGCTGCATGCTGCTCACGTATTCCTGAAGGTTGGGCCTGGCAATCAATGACTGTGACTGGCTGACGTTGTTCTTGACTATCTCGAAGACAGATGCTGACAGTTGGGCGTTACTCGATTTTTTGTCTACTTTGCTCAGTTTGAATTGATGCTGAAGAAGCTCTAAGGTTCTCAGAAGATGCTTGCGGGTCTCCGGGTCTTATTTTTTGCTTTTTCTGTTCTTGGCTAGCTCCTAGCTAATTTTTCTGGATTTGGAGTCGATAGTGACGTTTTCGCGAGTGGATTTCGTTCGGGATTTCATTATTTGAATAATAACTGATTCAGGTCAGAACAGCAGTCATAATACTATAGTTATGTCCGAGAGATAGCAGGTTAATCTGGAGGAGTCCAGCTCCTTCGACGTCCACCCCCCTCCTGAGCAGATGGAGCTGTAGAGCGAGGTTCCAGCCAGCAACAAGACGCCTCTACATTTTGCTCTCCGGATCAACGGGACCTACTACATAAGCTATAAGAAGAGTGAATGTACTTAGTCGATGAGTTAGTCTGGTTCATGATCATCCGTACAGCCCTCTGGGCCGTCCTGAACTATGCCATTGATTGGATTGTCAAGAGTTACTTAGATGTTGGAGATACTATCAAGACTATAGTCACATACGTCCTCATCACCCAAATTATACTGCATCTGCTCATTTGCTTCGTCGACGCAGGGACTCTGTTTGAGGATGAGGAGGACGACTACGGGCAGGAAAGGATATATTGCATAACTTGCAAGCTTTATAGGAAGAACAACAGCAAGCACTGCATATGGTGCAACAGATGCATCAAATATTATGACCATCACTGCAGCATCTTTGGAAAGTGCATCGGCAAGAGAAACATTGTCTTTTTCTGGATGTTCATCCTGATCTGTGGTCTCGAGATGCCAGGCATGATTGTCCTGTTGGCGACGCATGTTGCCGGAAAACTCTGATTTTAGTTGTCTGTCTAGGTTATCGAGGCTGTTAATAAATTCATAATCCTATAAATAATTTGAATGTCTTCGCTAAGATTTCCAACCATCGAGACTAAAAAAAGTCTCATGGAGGATGAGGACTATAACTTCATCAATAAGGACAAGAAGAAAAAGACCTCCACTGGCAACCCACTTGAACTGGTCGACGAGCTCAAAAGGAAAATAGAATAACAGAAAAAATAAATCGACAATAGAAACATGACCATTCAAGGACTGCAAAGAAACTTCTAGTCGCTCTCTGTCATCGTCAAAAACGAAAAAGCCCAATCTGCTGCCCTCAGAGCAGAGCTATAAAACCTTAAGCTGAACTCCGACACTGGAGACAAAAGAGCAGCATAATACCATGAAAAATGTCTCATGCTCGAGAAGGAGGTTCGCAATTTGAAGGAAGAATTGAAGGTGCTCAGGAGGACTCACAGCGAATGTGGACAATACGTGACTTTGACTGAGGAGTCTAAAAGGAAAATAATGCAACTGTAGGATATTAATTAAAGATTGAATGGGAAGATCATGCAGAGTGATGTCGATCGAAAAGGTCTGGAGCAAGAGCTGGCCAAGTTCAGAGGGCTGGAAAAAGAGAAGAGGGAGCTCAACTAGAGAATAGTTGACTTGGAAGAAGAACTAAAAAAAATATCAGATACCAACAATGGCCTTAACTATCGGCAGGTTTCATCAGAATAGGCGCTTGGGAGGGCAAAGAACTAGATAAGCAGTCGGGACAAAAAGATAGAGTAATTGAGAATGAGGATAACTAGCTACGAAAAACAAAACTAAAGGTTGGAGAATGACTGCGAATATTTGAAAAAGGAAATTATAAAATTGACAGGTCAGCTGAACCAAGCAGAGTCGTTGATGCAAAACAAGTAAATGTTCAGTAAGCTCAAGCAAGACTAGGAAGAAAAAGCCAAGGAAAATTAGAGAAATTTGTTGTGCGAGTTCAATTAACTGAAAGAAGAGATGAATAAAGTTCAAGAGGAGTCCAAGGAAAAGACAGGAATGATTGATTATGCACACAGATAGATCTAACAACTTAGAATTCAGAAAGAGCAGCTCCGAGATGAGTTCAACTTCAAAGAAAGCAATTATCAGAAATAAGTTGAGAAGCTCACCAAATCCATCAAGGAGCTCCACCAACAACTTGACCTATCTACTGGTTAATCATCGACCCTCAGCAAAAAATTGGAAGAAGAGCAGCTGAGAAGTCAGGACTACAACCAAAAGGTGAGCGGCCTCTACGAAAACATTGGCGAAATGAACCGTAAAATGCAGGAGCATCAATAAAAGTATGGTCAATATCTCAAACTGATAGCTAAAAATTAGCCAGATGTCGTAATCACAAACGCACGGGAGATGTCCAAGATGGAAAATAGTTCAGCATCAACAGTGCTGAAGTTACAAGGGGATATCTCCAAACTCTAGCAGCAAATCAGCGAGCTAGAGAGCAATGAAAAATGTCAGAGAAGCAACACTGATAATATGAGAAAGTACATCAAGAGTTTAGAGGAAGAGGTGTCCACTAAGTCAGAAGAATTGCTTGAAAAGAACAGGTTGCTGAGGAAATTTTAGTCGGAAGAGGAAGAGTTGAACAGAATGATAAATAATGAAAGAAATGTATCCGAAAGAATCAAAAGATAGTCTTAGGCTCAGATCATGGAAAGAATGAGATAGCTCTAACATGAGAAGATGAGAAGTAAAAAGTAAATTGAAGATGAGAAAAGAAGACTTGAGGATCACCTGAATCAGTAAAGGTTGAAAAACGAAGAAACCCTCCAAAGATAAAGAGAGAAGGCTGAAAAATACAGTAAACTACTGGAAGAGTACAAGGGAGAAGAGGAAAAGCTCAAAGAAATGATGAGCAAAGAGCAGCAGTAGCTCTCAAGGCTGGCTCAGGAGAAAGAGTAGTAGATTAAGAGAATGATAAGACAGAAAGAGGAGGATCTTGAAAAAGAAAAGAGAAATAATAAGATGCTCTGGTCTGACAATAAAAAGCTTAAGGATCTATAGGCAAAACTAAAGGAGGAATCAAGGCAGATGCTTGAAGACAAGGAAGCTTCCAAAAGAGAGGAAATCGATAGGCTTAAGCGAGAATTGGAGCGAAAGTACAAAGATGATGTGAGTTCAATGAAAAGCTAATAGAGCAATAGTAGTGAACTCAAGAAGATTCTGATCGAAAGAAACAAACAATTCAAATAACTGACTGAGAATCACAATAAGCTCAAAGGATAGTCTGAGTTTTACCGTAACAGAAACAAGGAACTTGAAGCATTGATGTAAAGGCTGTAGAGACAACACAAGGAAAGGCTGGTGGACTTGGAGAGGGAAAACAAAAGTAACAAACAGGTCGTTTAGGTCCTTGACAAGAAGCTCAAAGATGCTGAAAATAACCTAGCTTAGTCTTAAAAGAAGCAAAAGAGATAACTGAAGTACCTTTACGATGAAATCGAAGACATGAAAAAAGCAGCCAAAAGTCAAAAGGTCGAGGAAAAACTGGCCTTGGTCAATAAAAGCATGAGTGATCTTGACAGCTCTCTCAAGACCCTGATGAACACCATGAGCTGCAATTACTGTGTGGAGGTCGTGAAGGACTGTGTGAGGCTTGAATGCGGACACATATATTGCCGCAAGTGCAAGGGCGGGTATGAGCCTAACTGTGGTGAGTGCAAGAAGAAAGGAACTCCCAGCAAGGACAAGATGATAGACGACACAGTCAGCAAGGCTCAGTACATGAATATTTTGATAAACACGATAAAGGACGACCTCAGCAAGATAGGCAAATGATGATTGATGTTTTTTTGAAGGGCTGTATTAATTTTATTAAATGTCACAGAATCAAAAGTTCAAGATCAAGGAGTTCGAATGGTTCGAGATGGAAACCAAGGTCAGGCAGATTATTCAAGAAGTTCTGGGGCCGATGCAGAAGCGGATCCTGTAATCAGCCAATACTCTTCACAAAGTGAAGGTAAACCAGTCAGAGGACGAAGATAAAATCAACCAGATATCCCTTATGATAGCGAATGATCCCAAAGTCTTTGAAACTGGTGTCTTTCACAGTGTGGACCTTCGATTCTAAGACCAAGCCAAACACATTGAGGAGCTATCTAGGCAGATCACAGAAGCCTCAAAGTATGTTGAGGAGAAGTTCAAAATCCTTGACATCAGGATGCAGGAAAGCAGTGAAGTCCTGAGAAACGTTGCATCATTGAGGGAGAGAATATCAAAAGAGATTGAGCTACAGAACGATAATATAAACAGTCTGAGGACCAACCTCACTGACATGATCGAAAACCTCAACGGAGAAATTAGGGAGAATAGAAAAACCTCCCAGAATAATTTTTAAACCAGTCAAAAAGAGTCTCTTGTCCTCAGCGATAAAATAAAAACTATCAACGTCAACATCGAAAACATCGAAGCCACCCTCTAAAACAACCGGTAATTACATCGTGATAAGGCCATTCGCATCTAATAGCACAGTGAGATGCTAAATAAACACAAGGAGGAGATCTTCAACCTCCAGGAGAGCAAGCAGCTGACCAAGAAACTCCAGGAGGTCGTTAAGCAAATGGACAACTAGCTCACCCGAGCTGAGTTCAAGATCGATAACATCATACCTCTCATAACCCAGGCTCAAATCAGCGACTGTCTGTTCAACGTTTTGCCCAACAAACTCAAAAAAAGGATCACCATATTCGAATACAAGAAATATTACCAGCTCAACAGGGAGGTTTTGGAGAAGCCCTACAAGGCAGTCAGAGAAAAGTTTGCGGCTCAAGAGTTGTTAGAATAAATGCAGAAACGAAATACTAAATAAATTGTGCAGCTGAAGAGGAAGAAGCTGCTGGCGATGGGAGTCGACATAGACCACCTGACTTATGAGCAGAGGGAAAGATACTACAACTAGGTGGAGCTCGATGCTGACATGGACTTGGATGAGGATGAGGTCAAGCTCAGCAACAAAGTTGATTAGAAACAAATCCTGCAGATCATAACTGTCTTTTTCAACCAGTTCACTTCCGAAGTCTCAGAAAAAGTCAAGATAGAGCTGGATGACTCTAAAAGGTACATTTACAGTTTTGAGGAAGAGCTCAGGCACAGACTAGATCTATACGAATAAGGTTTCAATAAGGTAAAGCAGGAGTGTGATACTTTCCACACAGAGCAACTTCTGGAAAACAAAACCTACGAGGATAACAATCGAGAATGGAGGGGAGAGGTCGAAAAGATCAGGGCAGATATGGCAGGAGTTAAGGACCTCCAGAGACTGTTCTACAACTTTTGCTCTCTCGTCAACCATCTTGAAATCCAGGATGAGATAGACAAGCAGAATATATCGCTAATGGGAGTGATGGAAAACAACGGATAAAATCCTACAGTAACCAAGGAGAGAGGAAGCATAATTGAACTCGACAAGAAGTGTTTTAGTTGTTGTGGGTACCCAGCCTCCACTCTGAGTGCCTTCAAGATGGCATGTCTCACATACAGTCCTTCCTCGATCAGGATAGACAGCAGGGATTATAAAAGATAAGAGCTGTTGTAGTTTACAACCAACATGCTCCACAATATAAAGAAGAACATTCAAGGAGAGACAGATCCTCTTCCCAGATAGGTTAACACCAATAAAATGTTCACAAGGCCCACTATTGAACCGACCCTCGACAAACCTGATTTCGAGACATATTAACAGTCCAAGATGAAGATCGACACTGAGGAGAACGAGGGATTCAAGAAGACCAACAACAGGTTCAGGAAAACCAAGAAGTTCAGCACCATCAACAATAGTAATAGTCAGGCCCACTCTGTCGGAAAATATCCTCAGAGCAAAAATAGGTCCTTCCACATCAAAGGGGTCAATGAGGACATGATGAATTTATCGGCAGCCTTCACTGAACTCAAAAAAAGGAATGTTAGTTTTTTGGCATGATGCAGTTACTTTGATTGTTAGTATCTTATTCCTTCCTCTTATCGTACGTCATATCCCATATTATAGCTATGTTGTGATGCTGCTTGAAAGAAGTGAGGTGAAATCTTAAGCTGAAGTTCAGTGCGGGATGTGTGAGTGAGGGGGAATGTATAAATTGAATAATTGCGTTTAATGGAAATTCTATTAAGGCTTCCAACAAAGAACATTATAATTTCTAAGCTACTTCTTACAGGATATGACACTGCCCATTTTGCAAACAGACAACCTCGCCCACATCTACCCTGACGTGAGCCAGGAACTCTGCAACAAGCATGCTAAGCAGCTCTCCAGCCTAAAAACTCTCTTCGGAGAGATCTACGATGGTATAGTTTTAGTCATTTAGACATGTAACCCGAAGGTTTCGTGGTGATCAACGGAGTCGCTAAAGTCATCGATCTGGGGGCCGACCTTCAGCTGGATTTTGCACTTGAAAACGGAGTGACTATTCTTTACTCCAAGACATATAAAAACGAAGGTATCTTCATCAACGGCAACCACGTCGAGGAGGAGATATAGTTCAACTCCAAGGGCCGGCATGAAGATGGTATTCATTAGAAGATAGAATAGATGAAGACAATCATAAAGAGCATCCGCAAGCACGCACCATCCTCCAAGTAATTCTACGGAGGCATCCTCTACATCCACACTAACATTCCTGAGGGTCAGCTGGCTTACAACTAATGTTTCATGGTGGGTATGGCCTTGGGGCTGCTGCTCATTCATGAAGAGCTAGGCAGCTACAATCGAAAGAAATTGCTGGAGTTGATTATGCACTGCGACGACAAACTGTCGTAGAGAATGCTGACAAGCTTGCTATCCAAATACGAGGTCAACAAAATCATGATTGAACTGTACATTTAGAGCAGGCCGGATACAGAAGGTGATTTTGACTTGACTCTCCACCATCCGAAAAGTGATCGTTCAATTGGAACAATAGAGTCAAACTAAACAATCAAAAACAATGAAAAAAGGCCCGAGACCTTCAGGTAGCCAAAAAGTAGGGAAAGCATTGAATGTGCTGAGTGTCCTTCTGAAATATATCGTTAAGAGCTGACTCACCTCAACATTCGGCTGAAGGAAAATCACAAGCTTATATTTTGTCAGATTGACCTTAGTCAGAGTTAGGAGCTTCATTACAGCACCAAAATGGAGAGAATAGCTGCCATTAGTGCTCTTCTCAAGGAAAAGAAGGTCCACAGGAGTGAGCTTTTCAACGAAAAAGGACAACTCACTCTACCTGTCTGTCTGAATGGGCTGATCTAGAAAGAGGACTATCCTCTTCTATAGTACTGCTAGGAAGTGAGATGTCAGATGGTTGGGTTGGTGAGAGGGAGACAAGAGTTCGAGGACTTCATTCTTCAGAAGCACAAGCTGGACATAGAGTACTAGCTACACGATGAGGGGGTCATTTAACTACTACAGCAAGTATGTTCTGAGATTAAGTGTCTTGAGGTACTTTACTGTCTACTTAGAACTTTTGCATTGTGGAGGGCCGGACCCTGCTTATATCGATGGACAAGAATTATTACGCTGAGGTGATGGTGTTCATGAGGAGGCTATTGAACGAGTACAAGTTCAGCACTCACAAATTTTTGGAGACCTTCAAAAAAATGCAAGCTTAGGAGAAGAACACCGACATTGCCGAGGTGATGTTCACCAGCATGCCCAGTAAGGGGTGTGCCATTTACCTGCCCAACTAGGAAGAAGAGTTGTGGCTTTGATTAATGCTTTTCAGTACTATCCTACTATTCCTATTCTCACTCCCATTGTCTTATCCATACTCTCTATATAAGTCGGGTATACATTTCCATTGTACAATCATATTATTTATTTTGATCATATCATTGTTATATTGATCAATGCAAAAAGCTCAAGAAAAGCATGAGAAGTTCGTAAGGGTCGTCAATTCCACCAAATGGCAGGGAATGCCACCTTAGGACCATGTATTAACCCTTGCAGATATGGATGTACCCCTTGACCCTGGCATGCGCAAAGCTATAATGGCTAAGCTCGATGCTACCAACAATTTCACATATAAAAACAAATCCAAAGCATACTTGCAGGCCATTATCAACTGGTATCGAACAAGGCACCTCAAGTAGTCCCACCTGGACATTAAGCCATAAGACATTCATGACTCGCCTTCCATCATCAACATGCTCTACACGACTATTCAGCACTTCACTAAGGAAGGAGATGGAGTTCTGGTCCTCACTCCCGTCTGGTATAGGTATGAGCAGCTCGTCAAATTCCTAAACAGAAAGTTTGTGGGTTGTTCGTTGTACAGTTCCCGAAAATAGCAGCAGTTCAGGTACGACATCAACTTGACTGATTTCGAAAGCAAGGCTCAGCATTGCAAGGTCTTTATTCTTTGCAATCCTCACAACCCAACCGGCAGAGCCTGGGCGAAGGTGTAGGTTGAGAGGATGCTGTAAATATGCCAGAAGTACGATCTGCTTGTGGTAAGCGACGAAATTTTAAGTGACTTCGTACCCGATGAGCTGAGGTACCGACACTACTCCTTGGTCAATAGCACCTATCCTAAATTGATTGTCGGTATACATGATTGTATACAGGTAACAGCATCAGCAAAGCCTTCAACGTGGAGTCCCTTAAGGGAGGATACGCCATAATCAGGAACAAGGAAGTTGGAGAGAAGTTTGAGCAACTGGTGGATTAAATATCAACAAGAGTGAATGAGTTCGCAGCCTTGTTCCTGGAGGTGGCTTATTCTTAGGAGGGGCGAATCTGGTTGAAGAGGGTGAGGGATATCATCAAGACCAACTACAATTATTTGAGGGACAAACTTAAAGGAACCATGATCATCATGTCAGAATACTAAGGCCCCTACTTTGTGGTCATCAGCTTCGAGAACTACGTCAAGTTCATCGAAAGATGGTTCTACGCCCGAAAGGAGCCCATTGGAAAACAATAAATGATGGTCGACAAGTTCCTCAAGGCTCATCAGATACATGGCATTGTTCAGTCCTACTTCGGACTGTACCCCACTATCTTCACTGAAATTAGGTTCACTATTGGAGTGGAGTAGCCCTACATGCATGCTTTTGTCGACAAGCTAAGGAAGGTGCTATTGAGTGTCGAATTTGAGCACAAGTAGATAGGCCCTTCCTTGTGAGTGATGTGTGAGGTTGATGAAGTTATGTAATGATTAGTATGTGGTTGCAGTATATGGAATGACGGGCAATCAG
>Ga0210025_1003957_pt1 | contig 13005 bp, 8 predicted proteins | sample CryGeyme20150102_FD_183989 | JGI IMG/M metagenome (GOLD analysis project Ga0210025, IMG submission 183989) | Groundwater microbial communities from Crystal Geyser aquifers in Utah, USA - Crystal Geyser metaG 2015-0102 (SPAdes) (version 2) | ecosystem: Environmental > Aquatic > Deep subsurface >...
GATGCTGAGGTTAGTTGTCTGGATGTTGCAAAAGTCGAAGTAGTGCCTCTTGGACTAGGATATCCTAGTTTCCTAGTGGGACGGATGACCACTAGTAGTACTGGTACTACCGTAAAAACAATACTAAATCCAATATTAAGGTTACCGTACGATTTCAATTAGTTCAACCTATACTTAGGAGTTGTATTGAAGTTACTGAATAGGTGGCGCATCCCTTCCTTTTCGTTTCCACGTGTGTTTGCCCTCACAATATCATGGTACCTGGTACCATACCACTCTACCAATAACATAACACAGTGAACACTGCCGTTCCTTCAAAACGTTTTTCTCTTCACCAGTCCATGCGTATCACACCGCTATGAACTTTTCTCACAACATTATTGGAATGAACAAGAAGGCAGTCGGGTGTTTGCTGCAAGGCGATAACGACGGTGCCGTGCAAACTCTAGGAATGGCTCTCTCAACTTTGCAACTGTACCATGAGCTGGAGACTGCTGCTAAGACTCACATTGGGCAACAGACGCAGCCAGAGGAACATGGTATGAATGCTGCCAGAAAAACACAATACAAAGAATTTCCGTCTCTGCCGGAAAATTTGCTTTCGAGCTTGGCTACCACCAACCACAGCGACAGCCCCATGACGAGCGTTCGCTTAACCCATAACGGCATGACTGATTGTTCTTCTGGAACCTTCTGTGTCTTTAACCGAGCTCTGATCATTCACAAGGACGAGCTCTATTGCAGGGGCAACGACTACAAGGCTTCTTTTAGTACTATCATTTCCCACCACTACGATCGCCTGCTGGCCGTGCTCCTCTACAACATGGGATTATCACTCCACTTACAGAGTCTCCGAAGTGGTCGCTCCGCCGAACTTAAGGGTGCTCTGGACTTGTACGAAATGTCCTTGTCCGTCGTTGAAACATCATGGTTGCAGTTCGATGTCGACGATCTCATGCTGTTGTTGGCGGCCTTGTTTAATAACTTGGGACACATTCATTCCAATCTGTACAATATAAGGCAAGGAGAGACTTGCATAGAATGGCTGAGGGTGTTGGCTGGACACCCACCATTTCAGAAACTAATGCAACGAGAAGAGTACTCACCCTTTTTCATGAATCTGCTGGTCGTCTTGAAGCAACAGTCGCTGATGTCTCCTGCTGCATGATACAAGACAGACCTGTTAATACCATTTGTACAAAATTACATACTTAGCACTCCGAGTACTAATTGTTATTATATATCTATCATCCATCTATATTACTGCCTAACCAAAAATGTAAATGTTGATGCGAAAAAAATGATGCTACCGGCGTGCTCAGGTTTAGCTTTTAGCTCCCGTTGAAAATGCTTCTGCATATGATATTGGCCATCACACCTCCCTACTCGGCGCGTTGCTGCCACCCACAGCATGGGCACTCGTTCGAGCGCCGCAGACACTATCTTAGCTTAGTCCAATGGATAAGATATCAATCCCTTTAACCAGTCGGAAGGGCCAATGTAGCAAGCAAGAGAATGCTAAAAGATTCTGTGCAGTTGTGGCCATCGGTCGACGTGGTAGCCACTGAAACCAGCTCCTTTCGGTCTTTGATTGATTGGTGTGAACAGCTTAAGAATGAGCCGCACCAACACCATCACCAAGAACAATCCCGTCTACAGGTACGGACGTGCATGTGTGATTGTCGTGGGTGTTCTAACTCTGTTATTGGCTGTATTCCGAAGAATGTTTTACGGGCTTTGTCTTTCTTCCTCTAAGTTGACTCGGTGGGGGACATTTGAGTCATATTCTTGTCGTTAGCAGGAAACCAACATGGCGGGTGACCATTGTATTTCAAATTTCAACAAAAGCAACCAATGCCATCAGAAGTGGAAGCTGTGGAAATTTTAGTATCCGCCACGCCATGAAAGAGAGCACGATGCTAACTGACAGCTCAACCTGCAAACAAAAGAGAATTCATCATTTGACTGCCGAACTTTTCCAATTTTTTCCGCAGCTAGCACTCCTATCGCCCCCTGCCGGGTAGTCTAATAGGCTGCTCTGTTTCATTCCTAGAGTACTACTCCCAGTAAGTAGCTACCAGTAACACTTACTACTGTACTTTATTTTTTTGTTTAGCATTATCTCTAACGAAATTCATGACAAGGTGTCATTCTTATTTTTTGGATCTTCTACGTACAAAAGCAACACTACCCGGTTACAACATGATAAATCAATCTCTTGGAAAATCGTTCCAATCCAATCCAATTACTCGAGTACTAGACTTGTAGTAATAACAATCCAATCAACAATCCAATTAACAAGGCAACAGGCTTCCGAGAAACATTATTATTTGAAGAGCATTGTGTGCACAGTACTCAAATAGCTACTCCCCTAGTATTCTTATAAGACACCAGGTAATGTCATGACTCCTTTTATTAGATCAGCAGTTGTTATCGCAATCTCCTTTTGAATTCTGAATGTCGTCTCTGCTTCCTCGGTTAACCTTTGGCAACAACCACAGATTCTCCAGCCTACTGTGTGCTAGATGAGCCGCCGACTTCGGGCATCTTTCTTTCTTTTCTATTCTCGCAGTTTTCGTTTTTTCCCGCCCGTCGCCCAACAATATTTTAATCTTGCACTCTCTGCGCCAGTCTCTTCGTTTGCCCTTCCCTCCCACAGCAAAATGACGATATCAACTTCCACCCAGAACAAGATTTCCAAAATTCAAGATATTATTGGCACCGATGCAGGCGACCGAGGAATGAAAGCGCTCATCGTCCCAGGAGATCTTTTGGAAGCCTCTCGTATTTTGGCCGAATTGCCAGTTCCCTCGACTGTTTTGGTGCTGTCTGGATTCCCCTGTTGTGTCAATGAATCGCCACCTACCGAAACAGATGGTCCTCCTGGGGCATACGCAATTGCCAGAGCAGCCATGGCCTTGGGGCACAAGGTCTTGGTGGTGACAGATTCTTGTAACGAAGAGGTATTTGCTGCAGCTCTGAACAACCTAGCTTTGCCTGCTACAACTGCGAATGAAGGATCCATTGCATTAGAATGCTTTCCGGCCGAATTGACAGAGGCCGATCAGGCGCGCTTTGACAGGCTGGCGAAAACAGTGAAACTTATCATTGCCTGCGAACGTGCTGGACCCGGAGCAGATGGGTGTTGTTATACCATGAGAGGCATCAATATGAACGAAAAAGGATTGATTGCACCCTTGGACGAACTCATTGCGGCAGCCGAAGGCGTCCCCTTTTTAGCCGTTGGAGATGGAGGCAACGAAGTGGGAATGGGAAAGGTGATTGACAAAATTCGGAATAGTCCCAAAATTGCCAACGGCGATAAGATTGGTTGTGTTGTTGCAGCGGATCATCTAATTGCAGCTAGTGTCTCCAACTGGGGTGGCTACGCATTGGCCGCTGGAGCAGCTCTAGTCAAGGCAGAGCAAGAAGGTTGCAAGGATTCTCCTGAAGAATGGATCGAAAAGTGCTTGCCATCAGATCAAAGTGAAATTGAATTGCTAGACAGGTGTGTCGAAAAAGGATGCCGAGATGGAGTGAGCGGAAAAGTTGAAGCTACCGTCGACGGAATGTCTCTTGAAACGAGTCTTCAGTGCTTGCGTGATATCCGAAGTGCATCTCTTTCCTCTACTTCGAGCTAATTGACCTGAAAGAATGCTTGTTGCAACGTTATATCGTTTCTTCTACGGATGGTCACAATCCCCTTAAAGACACACGTCTACAAACCAAAAACTGCAGTAGAAGATCTACTTGGTAGTGTAGCCAAGTTTAGCTGTTGTATTTCTCGCTGGCTAGGATTTCAATTCTATTGCAGATTTTGCGACTGCTTTGGTGCTGTATAAGCGTTAGTCACTACTCATCTTCCATGCGGTGGAATCTTGCAATTTTTCCAGCAGTGCTATCTTTAAATCCTCTACACCCGCTGTGTTCTCTACAATAGCTGTCACTGCCCCATTTTTGACTTCCTGGTCGATATTACCGATTCCCCTGCGGCTTGTTTGGGCGTCCATACGTTTTTCTGCATCTTCCCTGGTAAAGGACCGATACTCAATCAATCGCTCTACAGCCACATCTCGAGGAGCTTGGATGACCCAGACACCATCCAGTAGATCATCCCACCCGGCATCCAACAGTACGGCGGCTTCCAGAACAATCACGGGATGCTTGGTTGAGGTGCAGGATGCGGATTGTTGCTTAATTTCATTAATTTGCTTTAGGATCTCTGTTTTGACATGCGGCCAAACAATGTGCTCTAATGACTGTATCGAACAGGATTGAATGGGACATTTTTTTGAAAAGGGTGACGAATGATGATGAGTCAAGAATATGTAATATGACACGAGCAAGAGAGATGACAGATAATAAATGATACCGGAACAATGCACGAACCGACATGGATTTTGGATCACTAAAAACGACGGCTCCTAATTTTTTTCGATCAATTTCTTCTTGTCCTTGGGGTTTACCGGGCACCAAAATATCCGATCCAAATGTTTCTACAACATCATAAATGGCTCGACTTCCTGGTTGGTAAACGCTGTGAGCGATCGCATCAGCCTCTGTTGTTTGTTGTTGATTGAATAATTCGAAAAAAAGTGTATTCGACCGGCATGAGCAAAGTGACAGGAGCAGCGGTAGTAGGTGGTAAAAGCAGCAGTAGAAGCAGTAACGACAACGACAACGACAACACCAACGACAACAAAATGTGTGCTACCATGAAGCGTACCAATATGAGCCATACAGCCAAGATCCGAGACTAACAGTTTGCATGCCATAGATTTTCCTGACCCGATACCACCACACACTCCTAATATACGGATTTTTGATTGTTCATTATTGTTGTTATTGTCGTTTCTGTTTCTGTCGCTACCATCATCTGCCATGTTCAACATTGTAGAAGTTGACCACCGGGAAGATAAAAGGAATTGTTGTGTAGATCGTCCCCAAGCATCTACAATGGTTGGAAGTAAAATAATAACAATAATAATGGACCAGATAGTGTTACACCGAAAGTTTGTCATGAAAAATTCGTTCATATGTTGTTACCGTTCTATTTGTAATCGAACAAAGATGTCATCGGTTGCCTGCCCCGTTTATTGAAGACTACTAGACTAGAGCACGAGTAGATTGCAGACCTGACAAGGTACGAGTGTGTCTAGTTTAGTTGTTGTTACCAGGCTACCAGTGGTACCAGGTACCATAGATGTGTGCAGATGTTGTGTGTGCGACTCGATGTGAGATTGCATTGTGGATCTATTTAAATCTTTCACAACCTATTACAAAGGGAAAATGCTACTAAAGATCGAAATATTACAATACCAGGTAGACGAGTCTACTCTCTTCATCATGCATCAAACCATCAACGAGAAAGTGTGCACTCATACGCTACAAAGAAACCGCAGATTAATAGTACAACATGTGTGAAGAAATAAATAATGGAGCAACCGACAGCAGCAACAGCAGCATCCAGCAACAGCAGAACAAAGTTTCACACGTCTTAAAGCTACGTACTGGACTAATAATTACTCTATTATTCATTATTATCGTTTATTCTAGTAGTATTCTCCATTAAATGAATTCTTCTTCCATGAACGAAGCCCCTTCTGCTCCTCCCGAATGGGACATATTGTTGTCCATGGCCATGAAGAACAATGCCGATGAAATTCATCGATTGATTCGGGAGGTTGGTGTAAGTCCCAGTCATTCTAATGCCATCTCTCAGAGCGCCTTGCACATCGCAGCTCTGTGGGGGAATGGTACGTACATCCACATGTAAATGTACATGTTGTTGTAATTTCGTGTGTTGAAATAATATGATCATGAATGTAGACTCTCCCCTTCTCACACTTTTTGGAGATACCTGCTGCTGCTTCAAATAATAATAATAATACTTTTCAACAACAACAACAAACAAACACAAAACAAAAACACTCAGTGGAAGCCGTACAAGCCTTGTTGCAGCACAAGGCAGCTGTTAATGCTCAAAACAAAATGACCGGAGCAACCCCATTGCACTGTACGGCTCAGAGTGGCAAGGGAAGCATCGAACGACGCATCCAGTGTGTGAAGCTTTTGATTGCTCATGGAGCCGATTTGTCCAAGCCTGATTTCTTTGGTAAAACGGCTGCCGAATACAGCGAGAACGAACCAACCTTGGCCAAGGTGTTGCAACCTCAACGACCAGAACTGTTTCAAGCAATCCAAGATGAGGATGTGGATCGAGTGAAAGCATTGGTAGCGTCAAATGATGATCAACAAGCCGTCAAAATGGTATACTTGGGACAGACTCCGTTTTTGTATGCTTTGGATCTATTGTTAACCGAGGACGACGATGACAAAAATAAACAAAAGCAGCAGCAGGAGCAAAAGAATAAATTTTCAGAAATAATACAAGTCCTATTGGGAGCTGGGGCCAACGTCAATGAAATCCCAGGAGTCGACAGCATCAATAATCCTCTGGTGGCTCTGGAACAAAGTTGTGCACCTCCTTTGCAACGTGTTTGCGAGGCACTGCAGACGGCTTACAACAACAACAACAGCAACAACAACAGCGATCCAAACACAGCCGACATTTCGTGTCTGGAAGAAACCTGCAAAGTACTCTTACAATACAAGGCCACCATTACACCAGAACTGGAACAGTTGTTGCATACTGCGTGCCGGAAAAATGAAATGGACTTTGCCAAATATTTGATTAATGTTATTGGGGTTGATAGTAATGTCAAGGGACGTCAAGGAATGACAGCACTGCAATTTGCCTCTCGTTCTGGACATTTACAAATGGTAGAATTTTTGTTGTCGAATCCAAACGTTGATCCGAACATTCAAGATGATCGAGGGAAAACGGCCTTGGATGCAGCACTGGTAAACGACAAACAGGAAATTGTAACATTGCTGAAAGATTTTTCCAAAGCAAGCTGATTACAAATGAATAATAATAATGCGCAGCAGCTACAGTATCGATTTACTCGAAAGGGAGCAAAGATGAGAACGTAAGCAATGTACTGTAGTGCAAACATCGAATTTTATCTGTGACAGATGCACGTAACATTCAAGATTGTAATAGAATATCAACTGTTCAAGATTTTACCATGGGGTGGGGTGGGGGCTTCATGTCTAGAAGTAGAGAGAGCAGAAAAGCGTTGGGTACCTGACCACTAGACTACTATTCGAGTACTATTTTTTCAAATACGTCGAATACTCTTACTCACCAGATTCGCTTCTCCTGCCTGGCTATAAGCTTCTGCGGCCGTCGGTCTGCTGCACGGGGTTCTACTACTTGCCTTGCGCCTCTAGCTAGCTGCACCCACTGAACTGTGATGTGATCGCAAATCGTAAGTGGCTACACACAAGGGCTCATAGTCTGAATCTTTTTTATCTTGCCTTGGACCTCGAGCGCCTTGGCGCTCCACTGCACCCTTACGCAATGCGTGCGCAGCCTTCGGCTAGCTGAGCTAGACAGGGCACCGATCAATGTTGCTAAATTCTGTGACAAGATTCCGGGCTGGCTGCTTCTGCAATCACTTGACTGGGCAATTTGCTGTCGAAAAGAATAGGAGAATCATTGTAGTGCCTCGGCTCTTGAACTCTATCCTTTATGGTGGTTGGTTTAGTCTAGTAGTTGGAATAAACAAAATGACGATGGCAAAAATGAAAAGAGAACCTCTTCCTTATTACACTATTATTTTATTACCAGGGTACTAGACGGGCAGGTGACTCAGAATGACGCTCATTTCGCCATCTGGTGGGCTGTCGGTCCACCAAAACGAACACTTGGAAGTGAAGTGAAATAATTGACTCTTTCTCTCCTTCAGAAGATTCCATTGGAGTATTTTTACTTACCACTTTTCCCTAAGGTAAAGGACAACAAGGGAATCTCAATTCTAATCTCAAAGAAGAAAAAACTTGATGGATTCTGCGTCAGATCTGCTGAGTAAAGTTCAGGTAAATAGACATAATCAGCGCGAAAGATGCTGAGTATTTCAATAATACTCGGAGTACGAAACACTCATCAGACCTCCTCGATCTTCTACTACTAGTCTAGCTAGTAGTATACTAGTCTAGTACTAATCCTTTTCTATTAATTTTTGGTATTGTCGCCTCATTTTTGTTGATTGGCCATTCCCTTTCCAGGCAAAGACACGAGCAATAGTTTACCTTATCGACTACAACCAAAACCTGATTACTCTAACATCACCAGCGTTGCATCACATCCAATAACGTCAGTATGACCAAGAATTGGAGAACCCTGAAAGCCTTTTTCGCGGACGATCCAAAAATATCGGTGACAACATGCTGCAGCAAGCGCAAACAGAGAAAGGATTCGGTCCTTTCCAAGCTCGTCAAGACAGCTTGCAACAGTAAAAGAGCAGGCAATGCTGCATCGTCCTTATTTTCTTGCAACCGTTGGTCAAAATTCGGATTCACTAATAGTAAGCGAACAGCACCCAAGAAGAAGAGGAACGAGGCACAATACCACACCACCAATGACTCAACTGACTCTAGCCTATCTGCAAGTCGGGAGGAAGAAGAGCAGATTGTCTTTGAGCATGTAAACGAAATCAGCCAATCGTCCATCTCGCCAGCATTTGTTAAAACAGGCGATGCCTACTGGGATTCTATACTCTTGTCGGCCTTGACAGACGTGCCTATTGAAGAGCAGCAGCAGCAACAACAGCAGCAGCAGCAACAACAACAACAACAACAACAACAACAACAACAACAACAACAACAACAACAACAACAACAACAACAACAACAACAACAACAACAGCAGTATGGTGATCATAATGATGTATGTTCGAAGAGTAGCTGCTACGATGACAGCGATGATGACAATAGCCGCTGGAGCTGCAGTAGCCTCGAAGACGAGGACGACTACGACGATGACGACAATGATAATGATAATGAATGGACCAATTTGACCAAGGATTTGGATGCGACTCTCAGCACCTTCAGTGCCTCTTTGATCTGCTCTACAACTCCCAAGACACTTTTACGTGACTATCTCTTGGATCGAGACTATGAGCGCTTACTATCTCGCTTGAAAACCCACCCTGAAGAAGCTACTCGCAAGATTGATCTGACTGTTTCCCCATCTGATGCCAATAGCGTTAACTCATCTGGGGAAGATCCGATTATCGAGGGAACACCTCTTCACTTGGCATGTGCCATGCGGCCACTGCCTCCTGTTTCTGTGTTGAAAGCTCTCTTAAGGGCTCATCCTGAAGCGGCCAACCAAGTCGAGTCGAAGTGGGGTATGCTACCTCTTCATTTTGCTGTCAATCTGAGCTACCAGAATCACGATACCAGCAGGGACGACGACGACGACGACGCATCACAGGTTCGTGTTGTGCGACTCTTACTATTTGCCAACCCCAAGGCTCTGGGCGTGAAGGAGACGTTTCAAGGTCGCACGCCTTTGCAGCTTGCGGCGGCTACGACGCTCCAGTCCGTGGGTGGCAAAATCCCGCCCGTTTCGGCCAGTGTTTTGGAAATCTTACTCTATCACGCGCCTTGTATGGATTCTCTGGGGGGAACGGACAAGAATGGTGAGACAGCCTTTGACATTGCCCAACAGGCGTCAAAGGAAGTATCTAGGACGGTCTGCTTTGCCGGGGGGGACTGGCAAGCCAATCCTCTTTTACGTCTACTGGACTCAACTGATTTTTTTGCCGCAAAGCAGCACCAATCCGGATGCAAGGACAACCAGAGTGAAACGGACGCCACTTCTGTTACGATGAGTATCAGCAGTGCAAGCATGACAGCACTTGATGATGGAGGCAGCTCTCAAGAGCACAGTACCAGAAGTATTGAGGATCTGGAACAAAGCGGACAGGACGAGAGCGAGCCTAATTTCGATGATGATGCCTCATTCACGACCGCTCGATCATCCATGGAATACGAAGCACCACCGATGAAACACCATATGCCAGTTCATGCTTGTGTACGTCCTTCCGTGCCTGCCAAAAAAATCACAATGCAGTCACAGTCGGTTTAAGGCTTGGTTCGTCCCCGCAAGACGGAGGCAATTTTAGCAAAAGATCCTTCTGCATAAACATTCCATCAATCTTTTCTACTATCAGCAAGGGAATCAGGCTTTCAACCAATCAGATCTGTGCTCTGTAAGAGTGGCAGTTACTTCGCAGAATTTTCAGTTCACTTCCGCCGCCGCAATTTTGTGAGTGTCCTACACAAATTGAGTGAAAGCAACTAAATGGAAAGACAAGCAGATTAGGAGTCACCCAGCACGGCTCTGGTAATATTGAGTTTCTGGGGGGTTCAAAGCAGGGGTAAACATCTTCACGGGCCAAATGAAAATGATGTCAGTCATTATGGAAGGTGTCTGTGGACGTCTGCGCGTCGATGTGTTAAAGGCTGACAGCGTTTTTATAGCATGTATCTATGCATGTTAAATACTTTAGTACTTTTGATCCAGCATCTTTAAGTAGGAAGATTACATTTCGCTCCAGATCGTACTCTTGTTGAGTTCGAGAGGCTTTTCAAACAATCTACAAAGCCAACAGGCGCTGCTCTCCACACAAGCCAATGCTTATTTTAAAAAGCATTTGATTCGAGCTCACATTCCAGTATGGTGTGTACTTGGAGGTGCCCAACGCTCGTGCGCCCTGTCTCCCGGCTCTTTTACCCTGTGGTATACCAGGCAAGCTGGAGAAGCGACAACTTATAGTCTGTATTTCTTACGCTTGGTGCAGCCGCGCCAAAGGGAAGCAGTTCAGAAGAAGTGTCATGCGTGTAGCAATCCAAAAAACTACCGGCTGGCACAATCTTGCGCACTACGAGAGGTTATTCTATTGCCTTAGACGAGCTCGCTTTCACTGGAGCCGACAGTGTTGGCCACCCCAGAATAGTCTCGCGAGTTGGTCCCAGCTCGCTGTCTCCGTCGCCGACCCGTCCAGATGCAAGCGATACAGAGAAGAAGGCTGAGCACAACTAGTGGCACCACAAACAACAGTATCTGTCTAGTGGTTGCGCCTGGTTTTCTTTGTGGAATGTTGAGCACTTCCAAATAGCCTCGACTTGCTTCGAAACATGCCATTGCACCCGTATACAAACCCAAAACGTCTTTGATTTGGCGCTCTAGCTCAGTCATGGGATCCCTGTTTTGCCCAGTGCTCGTCCCGATATCGGCACTATCTTCCAACGTAAATGGACCAAATCTCCATTCGAGAGGTACTTGCTCCAAGATACCGGATGCATTGAAGACCCACTCAACATGACCGTTGCTTGTGCTATAATTCTTTGAGCTGATGATCGAGGAGTACACGGGCGTCAAGAAGTGATACTTAATTGTTTTCGACAAAAAGCTTCGTTCGACATGAAGGCCAGAGAGCGGTGGAGTCCCACGGTACGGCTCTTCAGAGGCATCCAGTCCTGTCCTATACGGCGCTGGTAACGACCAAGACGCTCCCAGAGCAGTCGCCAGGCTTTCCAAGTTTCCATCGTGGCCTGCCAAAATTGTCACATATGTATCATAACTATCATTGGACAAAGAGTGTAGACTGCCATGCTTCAAAACGCGCAGCATACCCTGCGCTAAGACTGAGCCAATGGTGGCCTGAAGTGGATTGTTGAATTCCGTCACTGTTCTTGACCAATGGACCCATTGGAGCATATCATAGACTTGATCTTGACTCACTTTACCTTGCAAATAGGGATGCGTGATATTTCCTGCTCGAGAATAGAACAACCATTGAGCAAAGTGCCTGAAAAATACGGGTGCGCCTTCCAATTTTTTGCTCTTTGGGTCAATGGTAATTGTTCGAGAAAACAGAGGAAAGATTGCCCAATCTTCCAATACCGGCCGTTTCCATGACAAATTCGGCAGTTCTGGATATTGTAGAAGGTGGAGGGATGCTCGAGAGTCGGTCTTGAACGGCTTGAAGCATTTCATCCTCCGAATGGGCAGCCTTACAACCGGCTGTGTCGTCTTCAAACGGTTTGAACAGCCAATGATCGTAGTGTAAGTCATTTAATCCGTCGAGCGTCAGCTGCATTGATGGCGCATGATCGCTAGATGACGACGTTTTCTTGGACAATGTCTTCGCTGCTTTCTTTAAACCCTCAGCAAAGGCAAACGCGGTATCCACATCTCTGTGAGATGAGTCCGTGATTATCTCGACATGTATTCTCCGTCGCTTTTGGCCTCCTGATGCACATGTAGCTGACGTCGCGTCACAATCCACAATCTTGATAATTTTGTTTTCCAACAACCAACGACCTGTATCCTGAACTTGGGTAAGAGCGTCCGGTGTACACCACTCGGGAGGAACACCCCAAGCCTCTTCTGTCATGGGAGACGCCACGTAGTCAAACGGGTCAGTAGATATATTTCCATTTTGATTAAGAACTGCGAGCTTAGCCTTCGTCGATCTCACACAATGCCGAAAGAGGAAGAAGTGGTGTGTCCTGCCGACCTTATCATTGGTCAATCGAGCTTGGCGTCGTTGTATCATATAAGCTTAATAAAAGTTTCACTTTAAGTATTCGTTGATAGTTGATACTCCAGGGTGTCGTAGACAGCATGATCATTATTATGCCGAAGCAGCTCTACTCTAGCCTCTACTAGCTAGGTCTCTATTACTTTTGTTTTTCACATGCTCGCATAAATCCCGTGCCAGTACTCTAGTAGAGCTACTCCTCTAGCTAGACCCTAGTAGACTCGTAGTAGTAGTACCTGGTACCCAAGTTACCAAGGAAGAAGTGAGCGAGCGTTGAATCTTTCTTCCTCATTCTTTCAATTCAATCATAGATTCATCTTCATTCGTCTTTATTTGTGCTGGTGGAAAACCAACACAATGATTTGTTGTCACCAATCGAGGGATATCCCTACCCCGGGATTTCCAAAACTGCCCCGGGATGGGGAAAAACACAATCCCGGGGTTGTTTTTGGAAGTAGCATTTGTTGGGCTTAAGTAATATGAACCGTTATTTTTAACAGCATGTGATCTAATTACTATCTCAGTGCGATTTTATTAAATAATG
>Ga0210025_1003961_pt1 | contig 12998 bp, 13 predicted proteins | sample CryGeyme20150102_FD_183989 | JGI IMG/M metagenome (GOLD analysis project Ga0210025, IMG submission 183989) | Groundwater microbial communities from Crystal Geyser aquifers in Utah, USA - Crystal Geyser metaG 2015-0102 (SPAdes) (version 2) | ecosystem: Environmental > Aquatic > Deep subsurface >...
AAAATAAGGTCAAGTTCATGAACCGCCGTGTACGTGATCCGTAAGCACGGTGGTGTGAGAGGCGCACTTCGTTACAGAAATGTAGCGAAGCCGCCTACTCGATTACCAGCATACTCTTTTATTTCTCTATAATCATTTTTGTTTAGATGATACATAAATACTTCTTTTGGATACTCATTTTTCAAGCCTTTTAGTTTTTTTAAGAACCCAATATAATTCCCATGACTGAATGGAGTGAAGCCCAATCTATTTATCTTGTTTTTTTCACAGAATTCAAAAATCTCGTCTATATTGATTTTGTTACGATTCATAACTTTTGGAATGATGTCGAAAAAGTCACGCTGTCCCTGGTCTGAAAAAGAAATTATCAAAGCTTCAAGTTCTTGATAGTGATTCCAAATACTGTCATGTATAATCTTAAGTTTACGATGTGAGTTTATGTTTATTTCAGTTTTTAATATTGAAAGCTTTCTCATTTGAAAAACTTTCGCATGTTCTTTATGATAATTGTCCTTTGAAAAAATAAAAGGGCTTAAATATCTGTAATCATCTTCTTTGATTTCTTCAACAGAATAGGGCAAATCCATACTTACATGATACATATTATGGTAATAGTTTTTGTTCATGATATGAATATACTGTTCCTTGAACAATGGTATAGCGTAACCTAAAAACATATCAGAATTGATTGCATAGCTACCACCACCTTCATAAAGCCCTTCATTTAAGGAAACAAAGCAATCTATTTCTACATTTTCATTTTTTAGAAACTCTATCGATTGCAGACAGTCCATGCCAATACAAATGATTTTCCCTTTTGATAATAAGTTGTTTTGGTTCCTATTTCTGTTCCTAAAACAATTATCAATAAGGTAAATTTTATCAAAATCAAGGTCTTGATATTCTTCTCTATTTGGCCCAGAAGCGAAATAAACTAATGTTCTCATGCTGCAATTAAATCTTTGATTGTTATGCCATCCCAGTCTTTTTGAATAGGTTGGGCAAGATAATTTGCTAAACTTTTAACAAATACACCAAGTTGCTTTACAGAAAGGTCGATTATTGAAATTCTTATAAATGGTTTGCCATTCCATATCAGTTGAAATTTTTCTTCATTATTTGGAATCTTCCTGTAGGAAATGTCCTCTGGAAATTCTTCTTGAATTATTTTGTTATTTGAATTTCTTTGGTAAATAGTGTCGAATACTTGTTTTTCATCTAACTCTTTAAGTCTATTGTTCCGAGTATCAGGTGAGTTTATGAATCTGAATCTATCAATAACGCCTGATTGGCTTTTAATTGTTGTAAAGCCAGTTGATGGAAATTCGCTTTCAATATCAATATCCGTGGGATGGCTAACAGAATTTCTTATGCGAGTTATAAAATTCTGTAGAGTAGGTTTTTCATTAAATGTATGCTTAATCCAACATTTATCATCAATACCCCAAATTAAATCCGAAATATCTTGGTTAAATATTGAATTTCTACGTGCACTACTTGTCATTTGACGAACATATTCATTACTATTAGTCATCAAGTTTTGAAGTGCAGTTAAATATAAAGTAGCTTCAAATTTTTCTTCATCAGTAGTCATCTTCTCATACTGAGTTACTATTCTGCCTAATCGAAATGCGATGTCAGCATAAATTTGGTTTTTCGGGTCTCTGAAGTATTCCATTTGTGTCTTTCTTTAGAGTTGCTGGTAACTCGTTAATAGACGCAATTCAAAATCCAAAAAAGTTGCACAGTTCCAAAACTTTCATTTTTCGTATCTTCTATATAATAAATTACTTTTGAAGATAATACGCAAGTTTTGTGTCATGAAAAGTGCAATGCGTGAATTTGTTTGAAGTCCATTTATTATTTGCTCTAATTAAGGAAATGATTTTTAGATTAGCAAATAAAATTCCATTTAAACGGTAAATTAATTTAATAGAATTTAGTATAAAGTTTGTTAGAAAGAAAACAAAAGAATTAATCGGAGGGAAGCTTCGAAAAAAAAGAGAAATTAATGTTAATAAAAAAGAGTAGTCATTTAAAGATCTCAACTTTCGGACTTCGTTTCTAAACAAACTTCATTGGGTTTTGCAAAAAAAAGGTCATCCCGTGCCCCGACACGGGATCTCGGTCAACTTACTTTTTACGCCATAAGCAGTTCTTTTGTATAGTTTAGTTCTACGGCTGAGATGCTGGGTCGGAGCCCAGTATGACGAAATAACGTATATTAAATAAAAACAAATTTTTACAAATAGGTTATTGTTTTTATTTATCAATTTGTAAAATTGAAACTTTTTAAAAAAATAAAAAACTTTACAAAAGGTCTAAGTCCGAAAGTTGAGTAAAGATCTCAACTTTCGGACTTCGTTTTTAAACAAACTTCACTGATTTTTGCAAAAAAAAAGGTCATCCCGTGCCCCGACACGATTCGAAGAACCACGAAGTGCTATCTCGGTCTAATATCCATTTACGCTAAAAGCAGTTCTTTTGTATAGTTTAGTTCTAAGTCTGAGATGCTGGGTCGGGGCCCAACATGACGAAATGACGTATGTGAAATAAGAACAATATTTTGCGAATAGACTATTGTTTTTATTTATTTACAAAATTGAACCTTTTTAAAAATTAATAAACTTTATAAAAGATATAAGTCCGAAAGTTGAGTAAAGATTTTCATATCAACGATCCGAAAACCAAACAAATGAATCCTACAGTCTCAATCTCTTCAAATAAAAAACATCATCAATCGGATTGGTTATAAAACTTGTCGGCAGCTCGTTTTTGTTGATTTTTTCGAAGCCGTTATTTTCGTAGAATTTATGTGCTGCTTTAAATTGGCTCATTGTTCCTAAATAAATTGAATGTATGTTTTGTGAATTACACCAATCAAAAACCGTGTTTAGGAGTAATTGCGAAATACCTAAATCTTTTCCGCGATATTCTTTTTTTACGAACATGCTTTTTAGAATGGATTGTTTGTTTTCCATTTTATTTAGGGCTACCCAATACTTATCAAGCAATAGAGGAGATGGTAAATTGGGATTTGAAATAGGGAGCTCAAATTCTGAAGCTATATTATGTATCAGTTTGGCGATTTCCTGTTTATGAGCTTCTTCAAATCGCTGAATTTTTATCATACTTTTTTAAATTAGTTTCTGAGTTATTCACAATTTAGCGATGCTTTGAATTCAAAAAGCTTAATTTTAAACTCGAAAAGTCAGATTTATACCTGTCTAAATACTTTACAAATTTATCAATGTCAAACTTTATATTCATTCGTGAGGTGTCTTTTTTTACTCAAAAGATATTTTATAAGTCAAAGGTTCTATTAAAAAGTCGTCAATATTATCAAAGTCAGGATTTTTAATTCTTAATATTTTCGGTTTGTTAGAGTTAATTTCAGTAACGCAATAAACATAGTAATTCGAGTAAATCTTTGATTTTGAAAACTCATTTTGAGTAATTATGAAACTTTTGGTGTTTCTATTCACTGAAATGGCTTTAACTTCAATCTGTTTTTGTTTTCCGTCGGTTTCAAACGATAAAATATCAAATCCAAGTTTGGGGTTATTTGAAACAATTCTTACTTGTTCTGCTAATTCAGGATAGTCAAATTTTAAAAATTCAATTTCACTCTCAAAAACAATTTTTTCAGCTAATTCACCAACTTCTATCATTTTTCGATGCTTCTCAATGTAGTCGATTTCATTTGATGTTTCTGTTAAATCGCCTAAGTCAAAAACTTTCTTTGGTTTATAAGTCTCTAATTCTGGGTTGGTTTTTTTCTGTAATTTGTCTGAAGCTGAATTCTTTGGATTTATTATTTTCTCTCGTTGTTCAGGTTTTTCTTGTTGCCCATCAAGTTGGAAACCATAAATCCAAAGAAAAGAGTGAGTGTCAAGAAGAGATGCACTTTTATACCTTATTGCAAGTTGTTTTCTGAAAATTTTTATTATTTCATTGTATTCTAGGTAATTTTCCCAAGTGCAATTGTGGCTTGTTTTAAAATCAATGTTTATTGAACTAAATATCTTATCGAATTGCTCTTGTGAAATAGGCATGTATTTTTGGCGATCTTTAATGAAGAACAAATAAGCGATTAGCTGATAAGAAAACCCTATTTTTTTATAATTATCAAAAGCTGTTTCGTCTTTAATTTTTGATTTGAAGAAGTCGTAGATAAATTTATCATTTTCTCTATTTGCCTTTAGTTTCTTAAAATCATCCTTTTTTCTCCAATCAATTAAGTTGTTCGATTTTACATTTATTGCATTTTTAACATTATTAAGAATAGCTCCTGAACCAACTTCGTTTTCTTTCCATGTTTTCAGCAGTAATTGGTTTTTTGCATCGTCATATATTACATATTTATAGTTTTCGTGCTTTTCAATTAATGGATGGTTTTTCAAATCAATTTTACTTTCATCAATTTTCATGTCCATGAGTTTGTTAAATCCGGAATGAACAATCTCGAATATGTTTTGACTTATATCAATCATAGTTTGTAACTCTCTTTTCAATGAATGCAGATATTTGCATCAAGTAAATATTTCATTAGAAATCAATTTGATCCGTTTTATTAATTCTTGAATCTTTGATTTCCTTAATTATAGTATCAGAATCTTTTGCGTCAACCCATGCACCAAATAAGCTGCGAATGTCAGTTTTTGTTGATTCTTCTTTTGTTTCTATTGAATCAGAGAGCTTTTTAATCAAACGCTTTTTGGAATTAGTATCCAAGCGATTTAGAAATCGGAAGTATTTATCGATTGTTTTATTTGTTAGTGCATATCCCATATCAAGACTTTTTATTTAATATACAATATTTTGATTAAATCGAGTTTTGGCATTTTTATCAACATAATTCTTATGTGATTATTTTTAGCTTTTGTCAATTTGCTGAAATTCAATATTATGGCAGTTTCTTTCTTTTGCACTAATAATTTTCATTTTTAATAGACTAGAGATTGCCGATTCTCAAATTGTCAGCCATAAATAAAAGGTTATTCGATAAATCGTTCTAAAAACGCTGTTAATGTTTGAATATCATGCTTCCTAGTCGTTTCCTAAAATGCTGCATGATCTCCACCTGAAATTAAGAAGCAATTCAGATAGCTTCCTAATCGGCATTTTGTAAATCAGTTACGATTTCTTCTAAATGTTCTAATAATTCAGGATTTGTGATTCCTTTTTCGACATCGAAGTTTTTGTTATACTCTGGCAAGGAAAAACTTGCTTTTATGTCCGCTCCATATCGTGGAAATAGACTTTTTGCGCTTTCTAATACCGTTAGACCACCTCTTGCGCCTGGAGATGTTGCCATTAATAACATCGGTTTTCTGTTAAAGATTTTTCTTCCTTTAATTCTTGAAGTCCAATCTAAGAGGTTTTTTAATCCTACATTGAATGAGCCGTTGTTTTCGGCAAGTGAAATGATGATGAAATCGGTGTTATCAATCTTTGCTGCAAATTCTAGTGCGATTGAATGAATCCCGATTTCTTTTTCAGTATCAACACTATAAATGGGTAAATCCATTTTGCTGATATCAATAAGTTCTTTTGAAGCTGTTTTGAAAAAGGATGCAACGTAGTTTGCAAAAGTTCGGTTGATTGAATTTTTACTGTTGCTTCCGCCAATTACTAGAATTTTCATGAGTTAGTTTTTTTTTGTGTTATTATCGTAATACCAGCAACAAGGTGCATAAAGATCAATGTAATTCTCATTCCCATGGCTAAATTGGGAGCACTAATTGGGCCAATCAATGAAATAAGAAGAAAAACGTAGCTGACAATTATAAATATACGAATAGGATTTTTAGAGAACTTTGATAATCCATATTAGGATAAGTCCGCTATAAGAGCAGGAAGTATGCAACTTACTATAACAGAAATGATTCCTAAAGGTTTGCCGTCAGGCGATAAAGTTGTCTGTGAAATACTTCCAGCATAAGTTGAGTCGTAAAAGATTTCTGAATTTACAATTGTAGCAAAAAACCAGCAAGTATTCCAGTTTTCATTAGATTTTGAATGTTCATGGTGATGTTGATTTTAATTTAGAACAAGTTTGTGTTGTTTCTACTCATTAATACTTAAGTTAAGTATATAAGCTTACTAATATATAGTTTTACCTATTGGTAAATAGTTGCCTTCAAGTAAGTGAAAAATGGAAAAAACCTGTCAACATCGATTAAGAGCCTCTTGAGATGCAATAGAAGTCATTCAGGGAAAATGGCGAATCCCAATCATTATTTCATTGATGTATGGGAATAAACGATTTGGTGAAATCAATAGAGATATTGAAGAAATCTCTCTCAAAATGTTATCTCAAGAATTAAAAGCGCTAGAAGATAATAAAATTATCACAAGAAAGCTTTATGATAGTATGCCGGCTACCGTTGAGTATTCCTTGACTGAATTGGGAAAATCTTTGCACAAATTGTTAGAAGAATCGTTGAATTGGGGTCAGCATTTTCGCGAAACGATAGTGGGGAAGTAGTGTTTTGGGTTTTCGGATTTTGTATCAACAATGATTTTAATCACTGAGTCCTATTTCATCTTTTATTCTATCCCAACGGCCTTTTTTAACTTCTACTAAGAGTTCATTAATATCTTCTTCAGAGGCTTTAGATTTAGAAGTTAATTCTTCATACCTCAAATAGTCAAGAATTGTCTGAATTCGCGAGGTTTTAATTCCAGCAGAAAATCGGACTAGTATTTCGTTATTTTGTCTTTCTACTATCATTTCTTTTTTTTCTAATTTGCTAAAAAACAGTTTTATGATTTATTTGACTGTTAATCTTATAATAAGCGTTAAAATACACAAACAAAACAAAATTTATTGTGAATGTTCGCCTGCTGTTCTGAACAACAGTTTATGTTCTGATAACAAATAGTAAGCGTTTAATTCTATGAAGTTTTCAATATAATCTAATAATTCTTTTTCATTCGTTTGGGGCCATACCAAAGCCAAAATCCAGTGATGGTGAATGTTAATAAAGCAATTCCCATAATACTTGTATAGACCAATTTAAATTCTCCACCTGAGGTTTTAAAATAGTAATCAAGTATAGAACCATCGTGGATATTTTCAATAAAATCAGATCGCCTTCGCTCTAAAAACAAAAGTTCACCTGTTGCGGCATCAAGTTGAACAGCCCAAAAATTCTCATTAAAAATAAATTTTACCATTCCTTTATCTTTTCGCATATCAATGCGGTCAAGTTCTAGCGACATATCAGCAGAAACGGAGTCTTGCAAAATCTTACTTGCATTTTTATACAAACTATCTATTGGCAACCAATCTTTAAAATCTGTGGATGTTCCAGTATACGATTTGGCTTGAATTAAGCCTGCACTGTGTTTTTTCCATCCAAGCAAAATTCCTGTTACTGAAATGAAAAAGAAAAAAACAAATAATAAGGCGCCCGTTTTTCTGTGAATTTTTCTGAAAAGGCGTATTCGCTTTGCTTGTTTATGTTTCTTGATGTTTTTAATCATATTCATTGTTCGTTCTCACTGATTAGTGATATTCTCATCTCGAAAATTCGTTTATCCTCTAAATTACAATTAAGTTTTTCTTGTGAATAGTTAAGAGTTTTTGTGTTTCTAGTCTTTTGTATTAAAGCGCCCTAAGTAAGTGAATCATTTTTTATTTAGCAAGTAAAATGAAGTCAAATGTTTTTTTGATGATTAATTATTTGTTGATGAATAGAGGCACGAGCGGACGCTCGCTCCAGAGTTGAAATGAAGTCAAATGTTTTTTTGATAATTAATTATTTGTTGATGAATAGAGGCACGAGCGAAGCCTTGCTTTGGAATGCACAAGTGGACACTTGCGCCAGTTTGGTTGAAGGCACAATTTGACACGCGAGCTAAAGTTGTGACCCTTATTGTATTTGCTTGATTTAGTAATTAGCTTTTAAGAATATGCGAAAGCACGATTGGACAATCACGCTAGTCAGTAAAAATAGGAGAGAATAAGCAATTACAGTTATCCTTTTTTAGACAAATCGATTTTATTTTTTGTTTAATAGTTTAGGAATACCGCTGTGTTTTATGAATAATAAACCATCAAATCGATCTTTGGCTACAAATTCGGCTGTATTTCCACTGTTTTCCATTCCTACTAGTTTTTGATTAATGAAGTCATTTTTACTATAATTTCGTAAGTCTAACACAAATTTTTCTTTCCCAAATTGATTCAGATGGTAAGCCAAATAGTCTTTGGATTTATGTTCAAAGTCGAAAGTGCCATTATAATTCAAATTTTTACCACTATAAACTAGTGTTCCCATTGAATAATACTTGTTTCCGTACGCATTTTTAAGGTAATGCCCCATCCACTTCACAGTATAGTTTGGTTTCGATTTATTCTCAATATGACTGTTTTGCGCCCAAATGATAATTTTTGATTTCGGATTATTTTCTTTGAACCATTTAACTGTTTCATACAAAGCTTTATCTCTAATATCAGCAGAAATTGGCCAAGCCATTAATCCACCAATTTCAATTTTTGCATACGTATCTTTGAAAATCTGATTCGATTTAGATATAATCATCAGTTCATTTAAAGTTGTTCCGGAATCTAATAATTGCTGTTTATTTTCGATTATAATCTTTTCGTATTCATTTAAAAATGCAATAAAACGATCTCTTTGTAAGTAAAAATTAACAGTGTCTTTTTCATATTCGAATTGATAGAGTTTATTAAAATCATTCATTCCTTTATTAACCGATTTTGCAAAAACAGAATCTAAAGGTTGAACGATTTCAGTCATTCGTTGTATTAAATATTCTTGTTTGGGCTGACAATCAAATCCTTGAATTGCTAATTTTTTGTTTTGAGTTTTAGCATATTCGACTAAATCTTTAATTTCTTCAGACTGATAATAAAAATAGGAAGTGAAAGATCGTGTGAAATCAGAAGGCGATAAGGAATCAAATTTTTCCATTGCTAAGGCGCCATCTCCGAAGCCAGATTCAAATAGCACCAAATTAAACCCTAATTCTTGATGTAAGAATTTTACTAATTCAGTTTTTACTTTAAATACTTCACCAAGACCGTGTGTGTTTTCGCCAAGTGCAATTATATCAACGTCTTTTAAGCTCTCTTTTATGTTTGAAATAGTTCTAAAATTTTCTAAATCTGATGTAAAGGTAATATCAATATTTTGATTTGTTTGAGCTTTTAGGGAGCCAATGGTTAGAAGAAAGAATAAAAGTAGAATTCTGCTCATATTGATTTGTTTACTTAAAATTTTTTATTGTGATGTGTCCAAGTTAAGAAACAAACTCCATTTATTGGAAAACACTTATGTAAGAAGACAGTAGAAATTCAAAGTTAGTTTAGTCAATTCATGAATTAAAAATTTCTTTGGTTTCATTTTAGTAGAAGAACCTAGGGGCCATTTGCGTCAGTTTTGGGGTTACTGAACCGCTTAAGGCATGAGTAAATACTCGCATCAGAATTAAAGAGATCGAAGAGTAGAAGGCACGATTGGACAATCGCGCCTGAGTTTAGCATGGTTTGGATTTATCATAGAAAGTTTGACTAATGCGAGTAAAAATACTCGTACCAAAATTAAAGATATTGATAAGTAGTACGCACGAGTGGACACTCGCGCTAGAGTTGGGTTTTGAAAGTAGAACGCACGAGTGGACACTCGCGCTAGAGTTGGGTGGACACTCGCGCTAGAGTTGGGTTTTACTATTGCGATTGCAAACTCTCATCAATTAATCTATTTGTGTTTGATTCATTAGTTAGCTCTTGCATTTTTCTATTTAGTTTTAGACCGAATAAGGGGCGGAGGAACCAAATTCGTTTTATTACAAATTCATACAGTCCAAAACTTCCCATAAATGTAAACAATGTTACTAAAATCCATTTTGAAAATGCTGCAATTTCAAAATGGAATATCAACCATGAACCTAAAAACAGAAAGAACATGTGAAGAATATAAACAGGGTAGGCTGCTTTGCTTAAATAAGTTAAAGTTTCACTTGGTTTGTTTAAGTATTTGTGTCCAAGTCCTAAAACTGAGAAAATCCAGCAGCATGATTCTAGTACCGTTAGATAATCATTACTTTTAAAATCTCCGTCCTGAATTCGATAAAAGTATAAACCAACTGAAATTGCCAAAAAGATCCAATTCCATTTGGTAATCAGTTTCCAAAAGGCTTTTCCGCTGTAAATGAATAAGAAACCAAAAATGAATGCAATAAATCCAATCCAAAATCCATGTGAAGTCAATGCATAGAGTTCAAATGTTTCAGGTTGAACGAGTTTTACTTCGATAATAAATGGAACGGTTACAAGTAATAATCCCAAAGGATTTCCAAGAATTTTATCTAATGTTGATTGAAATTTACCACCTGAATTCTTTTGCAAATAGAAGAATAAGGGTGTACAAACAAGAACATACACAAAGATATTTCCCAAAAACCACAAATGTGAGGGATGTGGTAAATACGTTAAATCTTGCATATAATAATTCCTCCAAATTAGAATTTGAAGTGGAACTATAGTGAGCATTCCAAAAAGATAGGGTAAAAGAATTCGTTGACTTCGTTCCAATAAGAGCGCTTTCCAGTCACGACTTTGAATCGCAAAATAAACTCCCATTCCAGAAACAAAGAATAACAAAGGAATTCGCCAAATATTTAACATGGACATTGGAACCCAAATCCATTCAAGAAAGTCGTTATTCTGAATAAATTGAATAAAAACGCCCCAGGGTTGAAACCCTATGGCGCTGTGATAGATGAGTAAAAGTCCAATAGCAATTACTCGTAACCAATCAATATCGTGTCTTCTAATTTTTTCCATTTTACTAATTAATTACTTTTTGCTTTGATTAACTCGGCAATGATTGGACGATTAGTTTTAAGTTCAGCATAATCTAGTTTTAATCCGAATGGCCCTAACATTTTCCCCATTTGATCATAAATTGGTTTGGCTTGTTCAAAAGTGGAAGAAACAGATTCCAATGCCGTAGCTTGATACGAATTCCGGATACTTATATCAGCATTTTTAGCAAGGAGTGCTTTTACGATTTCAACACGTCCGAAGAAAGCGGCTACATGTAGAGGTGTAGAACCTTCTCCATTGATTTCGTTTACATCTGCTCCGCCATTAATTAAAAGAAGTGCCGTTTCTGTTTTTCCGAATGTAGCCGCAATATGAAGAGGTGCAGATCCATACGCATCTTTTTGATTTAGATCTGTTTTCGCAGCGATATGCGCTTTTATAGCATCATTATTTCCAAAATAAGCCGCTTCTTGAATGGTAGTTTTAGGAGCTTCGATTGTTGTTTCATTTGTTTTCTGATTTTGTGCTTTTTCTTGAGCTTGTCCACAAGAAATAATTCCAACTAAAAGAAGGAGTGTTGTGCTAGTTTTGATAAAGTGTTTCGCGAATGTATAAGATAGATTTTTCATAAATATTAAGTTTGAATGGGTTGTTTGTTTTGTTGATACAAAGGTCGGAATGAATTCAATTCCCGACTAAACAACTAAGAAGCAATAACTATGAACTATGTATTTTGAATAGAATGTATGATGCAAGGCTATAAACTATGATGCAAACTGAGGTTTTTAGCGATATTTGAATGTTTTTTTTAATTGCAATTGAGATTCAAAACCATAGCGCCTGCGTCCTCGCAGGTGATTGTAAAATTAAAGTCAGCGTCCACGCTGACATCCTTTTTAAACGCAGAATTGAGCAAATCTCGGAATCTCATTTCGAGCAAAATCATAGTTTCGAGTTTAATTTTGTTGTAAGCGAAGACGCTTACGTTATTTTTTTAAGCACCAGCGTGGACGCTGTCGCTATAAATTGAAAATACAACCATAGCACCTGCGTCCTCGCAGTTGATTGTAAAATTAAAGTCAGCGTCCACGCTGACATCCTTTTTTAAACGCAGAATTGAGCATAACTCGGAATTACATTTCGAGCTAAAACATAGTTTCGAGTTTGATTTTGTTGTAAGCGAAGACGCTTACGTTATTTTTTTAAGCACCAGCGAGGACGCTGTCGCTATAAAATTCAAAACTAACGAACTAACATTTCTTTTGTATTTTTGCAACATATTTTGAGCTAAAACCAATCCCGACCTTATTTTTACTTATACTGAGATTTACTTAAACCGAAATTATGTCTGATTTTCTTTCACCCAAAAGTACTTTTTTGCAAAAGATCATTTCTGTTATTGAAGAACATCTCGACAATGAAGCGTTTGGTGTGTCTGAATTGGCCGATTTAGTTCATATGAGTCGTTCAAATCTCCTTCGTAAGGTAAAACAAGAAACAGGAGAGTCGGTCAGTGTTTATATTAGAAACGTTCGTCTGCATCATGCTAAAAAGCTTTTAAAAGATGAAACCTTAACCGTTTCTGAAATCTCGTTTGCTGTTGGATTTTCAAGTTCATCCTATTTCACCAAATGTTATCGTGAATTATTTGGATATACTCCAGGTGAAGAAGTAAATCAAACAAAAATTGAAGTAAAAGAGCCAAAAGAAATTACTGAAATCGAAATTCCAGTAACAAAACCATCAAGAAAAAACGGTTTAATTCTTTCGATTTTAACTATTGTTGCCGTAACTAGTATTGCTTTATTTTGGTTTTTAAAACCTAAACAAGTTCAAGATATTCCAAGCAAATCCATTGCTGTTCTTCCGTTTAAGAATGATAGTATCGACAGTAGCAATGTGTATTTCATGAATGGACTAATGGAATCAATTCTCGATAATTTTCAGAAAATTGAGGATATAAAACTTACAAGCCGAACAACGGTTGAAAAATATCGTGGAATGTCTAAAACGATTCCTGAGTTATCCAAAGAATTGAATGTGACTTATATTGTTGAAGGAAGCGGGCAAAAAGTTGGAAATGAAATCTTGCTCACCATTCAGCTTATTGAGGCTCAAACAGATAAACACATGTGGTCGAAACAATATCGCCGAGAAATGAAAGATGTGTTTCAAATTCAAATGGAAATTGCTCAAG
>Ga0210025_1003977_pt1 | contig 12948 bp, 11 predicted proteins | sample CryGeyme20150102_FD_183989 | JGI IMG/M metagenome (GOLD analysis project Ga0210025, IMG submission 183989) | Groundwater microbial communities from Crystal Geyser aquifers in Utah, USA - Crystal Geyser metaG 2015-0102 (SPAdes) (version 2) | ecosystem: Environmental > Aquatic > Deep subsurface >...
GCTAAAGTCGTAACAAGGTATCCGTACGAGAACGTGCGGATGGACTATCTCCTTATCGAAAGGTTTATTTACTTCCTCATAGTTTTGTCTTCTGGTGGGTTGGATTTTATGACTCTTCGGGGTCATGGGCCACCAACTGCTCCTTAACACACTCAATAAAAGAAACGTATCGATGAGTCGAAAGACTTATCATTTCTCTGTACGGTTTTCCCCTAGGAAAACACGACGGAAAAAAGATTACGTATACCATATCAACAACTTTTATGAAAATAAAAGACAATCAAAATCAGTAAGAAGCTATCTTCTGTTTAACAGAAAGATCAAATCGTATTCCTTGTTTCGTTACGGGAGTACGTGTAGAGTGGAAGGCTGAGTAGTTGTTAGTTGCTAGGGAATAGTTACCAGTTTACTGGTGATAAATACTTAGATTACAATTAATAACGGTCTCCTTCAATTTCAAATACATGATCAAAACTCTTTCGCAAGAAAGAGTTTCTAGTATGAATACACTGTACGGCACAAAGTGGATGCCTTGACTCATATATCCGATGAAGGACGTGCAAGACTCACGATAAGCCCCGGGAAGCTGTCAAGAAGCGTTATACCCGAGGATCTCCGAATGGGGGAACCCAATACGGTAAACCCGTATTATCTGCAGAGCAGATGGACACCCAGCGAATTGAAATATCTTAGTAACTGGGGAAAAGAAATCAAACGAGATTCCGTTAGTAGTGACGAGCGAAAGCGGAAGAGCCTAAACTCATAGTGTGTCAAGCGTTAGAGCGTTGCACTGTGGGGGTTGTAAGAGCATATTACTGACTTCTAATAGGTCAGACAAACAAATATCCTGGATAGGAGAACCACTTGAAAAGATGGACCGTAGAGGGTTACAGTCCCGTACTCGAAATCCAAGATATTGATTTGCATGTGTTTCTTGAGTAGGGTCAGACACGAGAAATCTGGCTTGAATCTGGGGGGACCACCCTCCAAGGCTAAAGAGTATATGAGATCGATAGTGAACAAGTACCGTGAGGGAAAGGTGAAAAGAACCCCGGGAGGGGAGTGAAATAGAACCTGAAACTTTGTGCCAATAAAGAGTCGGAGCCTTCGGGTGACGGCGTACTTTTTGTAGAACGGACCAACGAGTTAGCTGTATGTGGCAAGGTTAAGGAAGAGTTCATCCGAAGCCGTAGGGAAACCGAGTCTGAATAGGGCGACTAAGTCACATGCACTATACCCGAAACCTGGTGAGCTACCCATGAGCAGGCTGAAGGTGGGGTAAAACCCACTGGAGGGCCGAACCATTTGGAGCTGCAAGTCCATTGGATGACTTGTGGGTAGGAGTGAAAAGCTTATCGAACTGGGAGATAGCTGGTTCTCCGCGAAATATATTTAGGTATAGCCTCATAAAGCAACGTACAGAGGTAGGGCTCTGATAGGGCTAGCGGGTCGCAAGACTTAGCAACCCCTGATAAACTTCGAATGCTGTACGCCAAGTATTATGAGAGTCAGACAGTGACGGATAAGCGCCATTGTCAAAAGGGAAACAGCCCAGATTGCTGTCTAAGGTCCCAAAGTTGTGGCTCAGTGGAAAAGGAGGTAGGATTACATAGACAACCAGGATGTTGGCTTAGAAGCAGCCACTCATTCAAAGAGTGCGTAATAGCTCACTGGTCGAGTGATCCCGCGCCGAAAATTCAACGGGGCTTAAGCCACACACCGAAGACGCAAGTTGCACCTAGTGCAGCGGTAGCGGAGCGTTCTCTATGCCAGTGAAGGTGAACCGGAAGGTTTGCTGGAGGTACGAGAAGTGAAAATGTTGGTATGAGTAACGTAATGGAGATGAAAACTCTCCACGCCGTATGTCCAAGGTTTCCTATCCAACGTCAATCGTGGTAGGGTGAGCCGGTCCTAAGGTCAACCTGAAAGGGGTAGCTGATGGATAGCAGGTTAATATTCCTGCGCTACACGGTATTCGTTATCATCTATGGAGGGACGCATAGTGTACATGGAGTGGATCTAATGGATTTCCACATGTTTATAATCTGGCTGCGCAGGTAAATCCACGCAGCAATACAGAGAAGAAAGCATCTAGCTTTCGAGAAGTCTTCGGACCTATCGGAGGTCAAGTCCTACATGTGCATTGTGCCAAGAAAATCTTCTACGAGAGAATACCTGTAACCGTACCGTAATCGAACACTCGTGGACTAGTGTGAGTACACTAAGGCGAACGGGATAATCATGCTTAAGGAACTCTGCAAAACAGCGGTCGTAACTTCGGGATAAGACCTCCCACATCACTACTTTAATGATGTGGGCGCAGCTAACGAGCCCAGGCGACTGTTTACCAAAAACACAGCTCTCTGCAAACACGCAAGTGGAAGTATAGGGGGTGATGCCTGCCCAGTGCCAGAAGATTACGTGGAGGGGTGCAAGCTCTGAAACTAAGTCCTGGTGAACGGCGGCCGTAACTATAACGGTCCTAAGGTAGCGAAATTCCTTGTCAGGTAAGTTCTGACCCGCACGAATGGCATAACGGTCTGGGCACTGTCTCAAGCATGATCCCGGTGAAATTGCAATATCGGTAAAAATGCCGATTACTCGCAGCAAGACGGAAAGACCCTATGAAGCTTTACTCTAACTTGGTACTGAGTTGTATGATATGATGCGCAGGATAGGTGGGAGACTATGAAACAGGAACTTCGGTTTTTGTTGAGTCGACGTTGAGATACCACCCTTCATATTATGCAACTCTCACCCAGCGCTTTGATTACAAAACGTAATCGAGCGTGGGATGAGAAATCAAAGAAAGGAAATTATGTACAATCAATTTGATACAAAAGAATTATTCAAAGATACAATATCTAAAGATACTTCAATTATATCATATACAACTTGTACCTAGTAACCTCTATTATTCACATCTTCTAGCAAACGAAAACAAGAGAAAATATGAAAGAGAAAATATGAAAGATATAATCCCTAAAAAGATTCCAATCTCTCATAAATTTTCTAAACATATACTTCTCATTTTGTATTCAGTGCGCTGGGGACCGTGCTTGGTGGGGAGTTTAACTGGGGCGGTTGCCTCCTAAAATGTAACGGAGGCGCACAAAGGTGGGCTAGTTCCGGATGGAAATCGGAACGATAGTGTATTCGCATAAGCCCGCTTGACTGAGAGACCAACAAGTCGATCAGAGACGAAAGTCGGTGAAAGTGATCCGGCACCAACACGTGGGAGTGGTGTCGCTCAACGGATAAAAGTTACTCTAGGGATAACAGGCTGATTGCGTCCAAGAGTTCACATCGACGACGCAGTTTGGCACCTCGATGTCGGCTCGTCGCATCCTGGGGGTGGAGAAGCTCCCAAGGGTATGGCTGTTCGCCATTTAAAGCGGTACGCGAGCTGGGTTCAGAACGTCGTGAGACAGTTTGGCCCCTATCTGCTGTGAGCGTTTAGAAATTTGCGAAGATTTGTTCCTAGTACGAGAGGACCGGAATGAACGAACCTCTGGTGTATCGGCTGTCAGGCCTACTGGCAGCGCCGAGTAGCTACGTTCGGAAAGGATAACCACTGAAAGCATCTAAGTGGGAAGCCAACTTCAAGATGAGATTTCTCCAGTCGCAAGACTGATAAGTGCCCTTGGAGACTACAAGGTTGATAGGTTGCAGGTGTACGGACAGCAATATCTTTAGCCGAGCAATACTAATAGCACGAATGGTATTTATACAAGCTTCTTACTATTTTTGATAGCAGGAGGTATGGTATATGTAGTCTTATTGATAAGGCTCTTCGACTCATCGACCGTTTCTTTTATTAAAAAAACAATCTAGTCTGCTTCAAAAAAGCAGAATGGATTCCATCAAAAGCGAAGTAATTCGTATGAAAAATGAGTACCGGAATGAGTCGTAACGGAAGTTACGGTGAATGAGGAAACGGAATTTTGAATATGAAGAACGAGTTTTTCATGGAATTTCTATTCACTGTCTTGGTGTTTAATACGCGTGAGGTATACCTGTTCCCATCCCGAACACAGAAGTCAAGCCACGTCGTGCCTATGGTACTGCATTTCATGATGTGGGAGAGTCGGTAAACGCCAAGACAGTGAAGAGAAAGAGAAAAATGAGTGTATGATTCTATCAATCAAAAAAAGACCTATTATAGGTCTTTTTTTGATTGATTCATTTTATATATTATTGTATGGTTACTTTTCCGAATCTTCTGTCGAATTCGAGAATCCTTCCAACACCGTGATATTTAACGGTCATTCCTATTCCTATATAAGAAGAGAGATTTGAATCACTTCCAGTAAAAGAAATATCATTATTTGTATCGATAACGATATCAAGAGGAAGGGGATATATGGAACCTGTAGACGAATCTTTCATTTTTCCATAAATATCTTTGAGGACAAAGTATGAATCTCAGTAAAATGGAGTATTCATAACTTCTCAAGATCCTATTATACTACTTCCAGAATAATAATAAATCCCGATGGAACCGGTGGAGAATTGAATATGAGTACTGGATGGATTAATGATTTTTGTACTAACCTTTATACCTCTTCCATTTGATGCACTTAGAATCGCAGAATGGAGTATGGATTCTATTTTTGAAATGAAACGATCCCTTTTTTCTATATCCGTTTTTTTATTGAAATCAAAAGAAAGTCCGGTTATCGCAAGCATAGCAATAATAGCAATTACCACCAAAATTTCTATAAGTGTGAAGCCTTTTTTTGACATAATAAATATTTATGAATGAAATATTTGCAAAATAAGCAATTTTCTATTATAATGGAATTCGTACAGTGTTTCTCTTGGAGAGAGTATATCCAAGAGATTCCAATATACAACTTTATTTTTTCTTATTTATCTTCTATGCAATACACAAAATACCTTGCTACCGTAGCAACACTTTCATTATTTTCTGTTTCTACTCTCGTGTCGGCTGCGACCGGTGACATTAGTACAGGATCGACTTCTACTGATACTGTTGTAGTCCCAATGACAACAACAACTTCTCTTGAAGTAAAAGGAGCACCACGTCTCGTAAAAAAGACAACTGATTCTGTAATTCTTGAATGGGATGTAGTAACTGATGCAACCGCATATATTGTTAAATATTCCAAGACTTCCGTAGCAACTTCTATAGATCCAAACGCTCAATATGATAATGAAACTGATCCAGTAACAACTACCGGTGCAGTAATTACGAAGCTTTCCTCGACAAATGAGAAGCTTGCTCCAGCAACTTCCTACTACTTTTCTCTCGTTGCTATCGATAAAGATGGAAAAGAATCAGATACATTCTCTGACGAACTTATGGTAACTACTGATGCTACTGAAATGACAGTTACTGCTCCTGTAGCAACTCTCGCTATTAATGAGGTTGTTGTTTCCGATGATCGAACTCTTTCTCTTTCTTTTAATTCAGATCTTTCAGTTGATCCTGTTTCAGTAAAGATTACAAAGACAAGTGATAATTCTGATATTTCAGTTGCGACTGTTGTCCAAAATCCAGAAAATCCAGCAGCAGTAACAATTACTACAGCAACTCCACTTAATCCTTCTTCTTCTTATACACTTACCGTACTTTCCGCTAAAGATTCAGCAGGAAATACTATTCAAGAAGGAGTAAATGGATTGAAAGAATTTACAACTACTGATACTCTTCAATCTTCCGTTTCTGTTGAAATGCCTACTCTTTATGCTGCAGGTACTCCTTCCGATGAAACTCTATCTGGTACTCTTTCTCCAGAAACTGCAACTCAGGTTGCGACTGGAGCAAAAGAAAATCTTATTGTTCTCGCAGCACTTATTCTTTCTCTTGGTATTGTTTATATCTACCGACGTAAATTGATTTAATAGGAAAATGAAATAATATCGATTCTCATCGTTTGAATTTTCATCTTTCATTTCCATCAAGTTATATAAATCTCAAAATCTCATTCCGAGCAATCGGGATGAGATTTTTTAAAATTCATTTGGTATTTCCGGAGCTTTTCATATGATAGGGACTTCCTGTATTTTATGGTCAAATTCTTCTCTATGAAAAAAACGAAAATTATAGCAACGGTCGGACCGGTAACGGAATCTGAAGAACAACTCATTGCTCTTTATAAAGCCTGAGTAAATATCATCCGATTTAACTTTTCTCATGCAAACTATGAAGTGGCACGTGCTATCATGGGACGTATCCGAAAACTTAATAGTGAAGGGAAAACGAATCTATCGACACTCCTTGATACAAAGGGACCAGAGATTCGAACAGGAGATCTGAAATCTAAAATTCAGTTTGAGAAAGGAGATGTAATCAAAATATATACCGATATTTCAAAATTTAGCAATGATAGTATGTCACTTTTTTGTGATTATATTTCTCTTGTAGAGGATGTAAATATAGGACAAATTATCAGAATAGATTCTGGACTTTTCGATGTAGAGGTGGTTGAAAAAACTTCTGATTATATTCGTGTTATAGCACTCAATAGTTGTCTCATTGGTTCAAGACGTCATGTAAATCTTCCAGGAGTAAAACTTCGACTTCCAGGTATTACCGGACAGGATAAAAAGGATGTACTTTTCTCTATTGAAGAAGGGTATGATTTTATCGCGATGAGTTTCGTAAGAAATTGCTCAAATGTAGAGGAACTTCGAAATCTCCTTTCTGAACACAATGCAAGCCATATCAAGATTATTTCTAAAATTGAAAACCAAGAAGGAATTGAAAATCTCGATGAGATTATCGAAGCTTCTGATGGAGTTATGGTAGCACGAGGAGATCTCGGAATCGAGGTTCCAATAGAAAAACTTCCAGTGTATCAATTAGAGATTGTGAAGAAATCTATGACACAAGGAAAATTCGTCATCGTTGCAACGCATCTCTTAGAAACGATGATAGAAAATCCATTTCCAACTCGCGCGGAAGTTTCTGATATATTCAACTGTGTTCGACAATGCACAGATTGTACTATGCTTTCTGGAGAAACAACTATCGGGAAATATCCTATTAAGACGGTTGAGATGATGACCGCAGTCATCAACGAAGCGGAAGCGAATATGATATATGAACATAAGGATTTCTCCGATGAAGGACTCTGCACTCGTGATATAGAAAAAAAACATCTCATAAAGAACGCTCTCATAACGAGTGAATCGATCAATGCTCGAGTAGTGCTTATATTTACGAAATCTGGACGTCTTGCGCGCTTTGCCGCTGCTTTTCGTCCAAACAAAGACGTATATGCATTTACTATGAATGAAAGTTCCGTTCGTTATATGAATGCACTTTTCGGAATCCGTCCTATGCTTCTCGGAAACTGGACTCCGAATCTCGGAGAAAATCTCGATAATGCCATTGCTCTTCTCAAGGAAAAAAATATTCTCTCAGTTGGAGATAGGGTTATTGCAGTCAATGATATCCAAAAGGAGGGGAAGGAGATTCCGGTAATGGAAATAATCACCATAGAATAAGGTCTTTGAAAAACTTGTTCTTCAAGTTTAAATCTCCGCTTCCTCATTCATCGTACAGTCGTACGCCTCGCTACGGTACTCGATTTGCACTCAAATTACTTCGTTTTTGAAAGACCTTGGAAAACACCTCTTGTATAAATTAAAAAATCTCTCGGATTCGAGAGATTTTTTAATGATGTCCGTGTCAGCTGTGACCTCCATGTCCTTCCTCGTGTTCCATAAATCATTCATCCATAAATTCCCCATGTTCTTCATGTCATCTGTCATGATGATCTCCTCATGAGGTAACTTTCTTTTTCTTGATATTTTCAATAAGTCAAGCCATCGTAGTATTTACGATATCAGCGAAGAGCATCTTGTAGATGATAAAACCAATGGAAAGAATAATGATTGTCGGAAGATGTGAAGAGACAAAAACGAAAAGAAGCGAACTTTGAAGCTCTGAAAAAGAAGCAAACTTGTTCATGAGAATGAAAGCACTGTCGGTATGGAGGAATATATAACTTTTATCCACCAATCCAAGAAATACAGCGAGGAGAAAAAGTACGAGGATAAATGAGAGAATAAGTGTTTGAAATATCATCCCAAGAGCACTTTTTGGAAGAGAAACATTAATTCCTCCATTCATAGGAACCAGAAGAGCAAGAATAAAGATAAGATATACGGATGATCCGATAAGAACTTTCGCAAATGTATCGCTTATAAGACTGAGTGTTTCCGGAGTCTGGAACTCGGGAGAGAGAATAGTGGAAATGAGGACGAATATTCCCATTCCGAGGACAGTCCCAAAAAAAGTTGAGTATATCCGTGTGAGTCCCATTGCCATAATAATCCCCATCATTACTAGTAACCAAAAAAAGACATATACATCGAGCGATGTAATTGAAAGCGCTACGGCGATTTGTGCGATGATGCTGTCGAGTTGGGACATATTTTAGAGGCTTCTTTTATTAAAACTCAGGTAGTCTATCAGATTTTTTAATTTTGTCACTTTTATATTTATTCTACTAATCCCTCGAATTCTACTACCATCTTCTCGATTTCTTCGATTGCATCTCGGTAGAAAGTAGGTGACGTGATGTCGAATCCGTGCTCGGCGAGAAGGTCTTTTGGTCGTTTAGAGCCTCCCGCTCGGAGGATATCTTTGTAGCTTTCGATGAAACTTTGTCCTTCTTTTTGATACCTGTTATACAGTGCAAATACGAGAATATTTCCGAAAGCGTAGGCGTAACAATAAAAGGGGCTTCCGAAGATATGTGGGATCATAGACCATCCGGATTCATTTTCTGCCGTCACATCGTAGATTACACTTTCACCAGTCATACGAATCTGTTCTTCTCGCCACATCTGATTAAAGTCATGGTAGGTGAGTTCCTGTCCTGCGAATATTGCTTCATGGACTCGTCGTTCGAAAGCTATATACTGAATCTGACGGAAAATAGTCGCGAATACGTCCGAAAGTTTTTCATTCAGGAATTCCTTGTATTCTTCGGTTGAGAGCTCCTTTCGGATTTTCTCCGACAAGAGCATTTCATTAAATATAGAAGCAGTTTCCGCAAGCGAGAGCGGACTATCATACACAGCAGGTTTCTGTCCTTGAGAGAGGTGTCCGTGCGTTGCATGCCCGAGTTCGTGAGAGAGAGTGGAAACATCTCGGAGTTTGTTGGTGTGATTGAGTAGTACGAAACTTGGTTCCCCGGCTCTATAACTTGCGAAAGCTCCGCTTTGTTTTCCAAACTTTGGAAACGCATCGATTCGTCAGGATTCAAGCATATCAAGAGAATATCTATGAAATTCGGAATCAAAATCTGCCATAGTTTCCAAATGAAGTTTAACAGCTTGATCGAAATTAAACTCTTTTTCTATAGAACCGAGCGGTGCTTGTACGTCATAGGTATGGAATTCGTCGAGTTTCATACATTTACGTTTCGCCTCTATGAAACGACTATAAAGAGGAAATGCAGCTTGAACTTCTTGAAGGAGCATATCGACCACTTCGTTTTCGAGTTCTTCGGAAGTGTTTCGTGGTTCCATAACTGTTGTATATCCGCGGAGTTTCACATCAGAAGTCCAGTTTTTGACGATTCCGGCATAAACATTTCCGAGAGTGATCTGAACCTGTTTATTATTGTAGACCTGTCGGAGCGATTCATAAGATTTTCGGCGAATTTCACGATTCGGATTTGTTCGAAGACTTCGGATTTCTTCCTCGGTGACGGTTTTTTTCTTGCCATCCAATTCTATCTCGAAGGTGTAAGAATTCGCAAGCTCTTCCCTGAGTCCCTCGACCACGCCAAGTGCTCGTGATTTTTCATTCAAAACGAATTCTTCGCGTTCTCCGAGAATGTATTTGAGATTATTCGCTTTGGAAACAAGCGCATTTTTATAGTCCTTCAAAAGAGGATTATTCGCAAAAGCCATAATCTTCTCGTATCCGAGTTCTTTCCATTCCTGAGAGATAAAAAGAAGTCTGGAAGAAGCTTCTATAAAAATACATTCAAGCTCTCACATCTTTTTGATAACCGCATTATTCTGTGTGTCGAGCGATTGGAGATAAGAAAGATATACACTTCCAGTTCCCATATCGTGGGACATTTTCTCGTAATCCGCGTAGTATTCGAGAATTTGTTCGGGAGTTGTGAAAGTTTTGATAATGTTTTGATATTTCTTTGCAAAAGCCTCTGCGAGAGGGAGAATAGCATCTATATTTGCTTGGAGACGAGGGTCGTCGAGACCGGAGAAAAAGTATTTGGTAAGATTCCAATTTGTTTGAAGAGTCATATGATTTGGTGATGAGATAGAACGTGCGGTATTGTACCCGAGACGGGAGAAAAGGCAAAAGTTTTAGCTATCGGAATGCGGATGAAATTTTCTCGGTACTTCTTTCGATTATTTTTTCCATTTTTCCTATTTTTGAATACAATCCCTGAAATTTTACAGGAAAATAAAACAAACTTTTTTTCATGCTCAATCCTTCTCAACAACTTGCCGTTGATCATCTAACTGGGCCGCTCCTGATACTTGCCGGAGCCGGAGCCGGGAAGACACACACACTGACGGAGCGTATCGCGACGCTTATCCAAGAACGTGGCGTTGCTCCAGAGAGTATTCTCGCGGTGACTTTCACGAACAAAGCAGCTAAGGAAATGCGCGAACGAATCGGGAAAAAACTCGGTCGGGACACGACGAATATGAGTCCGTATCGTATGTCTGGATTTCCACTCGTCGGGACATTCCACTCGGTCGGGATTTTTTTCCTCAGAACTTTCATAGAGTACCTCGGGTACGACAAAAACTTCGTGATCTACGATGAAGACGATAAACTCCGACTGATGAAATCGCTCATAAAAGCGCGTGATTTGGACGAGAAAGAAATTGCTCCACGAGCCGTTATAGGAGCGATAAGTCAGGCAAAAAATCAGGGAATAACCGCCGCGAAATACGACACTATCGTGAATAATTATTTCCAGTCCATGGTGCGCGATATCTATGTGGCATATGAAAAAGCCTTGGTCGAGAATAATGCTCTCGACTTTGATGATATTCTTCTTCGGACCAATGATTTACTGCAAAACCCGGAGGTTTTGGAACGGCTTCATAATCGGTATGAGTATATATTTGTCGATGAGTATCAGGATACGAACGATATCCAATATCAGATTATCAAACTGCTCGCGAGTAAGTATCGGAATCTTTCGGTGGTCGGAGACGATTGGCAGGGAATCTATGGTTGGCGAGGAGCGAATATCAAAAATATCCTCTCGTTCCAGAAGGATTTCCCCGGAGCTGTAGTTGTGAAACTCGAACAGAACTACCGTTCTACCAAGACGATTATTTCGGGAGCGAATGCGGTTATAAAGTGTAATAAGGAAGCCCTTGATAAAACTCTTTGGACCGACAATGAAGAAGGAGATAAAATCAAACTCATCGAAGCGATTAGTGAGAAACAAGAAGCGGAACTTATCGTGAAGGAGATTAAGGAAGATTTTTCTGATTTGAGTAAATGGGCGATTTTATACCGAACCAACAGTCAATCACGACTCATAGAAGAAGCTCTTATCCGAGCGGGAATCCAGTATAAAATATATGGAGGACAACGTTTTTATGAACGGAAGGAAATAAAGGATATTCTCGCATATATGCGCCTCGTTTTCAATCCATCGGATACTATGAGTCTCCGTCGGATTATCAATGTTCCGAGTCGGAAAATAGGAGAAAAGAGTGTGGAAACTTTCCTTGAATATGTTCATAATTTCCGTGCTCCCTTCTCGGAAGTGACCGAAGGGATCGATGAAATGGATGAACTGACTCCGCAAGCCCGTCGTGGGATTGCAGGATTTTCTCTTCTGTATCGTGAATTGACAGAGTACCTTCAGATTCATTCCATAAAAGAGCTTATGGAAGAGATTATCAAAAAAACCCAGTATATCGATTATCTTCGGAATGAATATGGGGAAGGGGAAAGTGAATCGAGAGAGGAAAACTTGAAAGAATTCGCCAATATGGCATCGAGATATGATGGACTAGATTCTCGCGAAGCTCTTATGATGTTTCTGGAAGATATCGCACTTATTACTGATTCCGATAGAGATGAACCAGGACAGAATAATTTTGTTTCCATGATGACTATACATTCGGCCAAAGGGTTGGAATTCGAGAATGTTATCATTGCCGGAGCGGAAGAGGGATTATTTCCGCACTCACGGACTCTCATGGAACCTCGAGAAATTGAGGAAGAACGTCGACTTATGTACGTGGCTATGACTCGTGCAAAACGAATACTGACAATTACTCGCGCTCGAGAACGATATACCTTCGGGAATTATTCCGCCAATCCACCGTCTCGATTCTTGAAGGAAATTCCAGCAGAATTTACTGAAGTAAAAGCCCTCGAAGTAAAAAACCTTTTCGGAGGTTTCGGAAGTAGTCTTTCGTATCCGACTTTGGAGAAAGAGGTACCGGTACCGGAAAAGGGTACCGGTACCGTCAAGCGTTCCGTTACTTCCAATGATCCGAGTTCATTCGCTCTCGGAGAACGGATTCGGCACGTCGAATTTGGGGCGGGAACCATTGTAAGTATCTCTGGTCCTATCGCAGAGATTGCTTTCGGAGCAGGGAAGGGAATCAAAAAAATGCACCTCGGAATCGCGCCGATTGAGAAAGAAACCTAAAGTTTATAAAAACTCTCCCGAATATTCGGGAGAGTTTTTGATTCATAGAATCTATTTTTTCGCTTCAAAAGAAGCAACAAGCGCATCTAAGGATATTATGTATTTTACAGAATCCTGTACGTGCCATATATATTCTATAGTAAACCTTTTTGCTTCAAAATCTTTCTCATTATCGTTAGTTTTGGCTTAATAGCAAAAAGTGTGTGGCTGGAATGATAGGTTTTACCCGAGTAGGAGAGAAAGAATCAGTTTGATTTTTCTCTCCTTTTTTAATCATCTATGTATCCGTACTTTGGATTTC
>Ga0210025_1003982_pt1 | contig 12940 bp, 11 predicted proteins | sample CryGeyme20150102_FD_183989 | JGI IMG/M metagenome (GOLD analysis project Ga0210025, IMG submission 183989) | Groundwater microbial communities from Crystal Geyser aquifers in Utah, USA - Crystal Geyser metaG 2015-0102 (SPAdes) (version 2) | ecosystem: Environmental > Aquatic > Deep subsurface >...
GTATACACTCCAGGTGCTTCAGGGACACCCTGGCTGTCTGCAATAGAGTCAGCATCAGGGTCAAAGTCATCGTAGTCATCATCATCTCCACCACCATTTCCACCGTTTCCATAGCCTCCAGTACCAGTTCCTACGGTGCTGTAGGAGTCCTCATCATCGTCATCATCACCGTGGCCGGCGCGATGCGCGCGAGATGCGCGAGTAGTACGCCGAGTCTTCTTCTTGGGTTGGGGTTCAGCGGACTGTTCCGGATCGCGGTGTTCCGGATTTTGGTAGTCCGGGTCGGCCAAGACAGGGTCATTACCACCGGCACGAGCGATTCCCCCGGCAGTAACATGGACGCGAGACATGGGGTCCACAAGCTCGTTCGCATCGACACGAGGCTTGCGAGGCTTGCGAGTAGTATCAGCCTTGGGACGTCGTCCCTTGGCAGCAGGCTGCTTCGCGTCGTCTTTCGAATCGCGGTGCGAATCGCGATCGCGAGTAGGAACAGGGGGTGGGTTCTTCAAAGCACCTGTCTTCGGACGGTCTGCAAACAAGTCGACAACAGGAACAGGAGCGACCGAATCGATCGTACGGCCGGTAGTAACGACAGGAGGAACCGGGTCGTTCGTCATCGTTCCGGTGGTACGTCCTGTAGTAACAGCGACGGCGACAGGAGCAGGAGCAGTCGTACGGGACGAAGTCGTTCCAGTACGACTCTGCGAACGAGTCTTGATGATAGACGAGGTCTTGGTACGGGCCATGGTGTAATGGGTTGAAAGTAAAGGGGTGGGTGGGTGTTATTCCTGTGGAATAAAGGCAACAGAGTAAAAAAAATTTCAGTAGTTTGGGGTATATTGCAAAAACAATGAATACACAAACTGAATTCGAAGTACAGGAGATACTTCCATGATTGCTGGCAATCCAGTTTGGTTGCCAGTGCCTTCGCATCGATCGATCCTGTACTGGATGTACATGAATGGCAGTAGGTGTCAAAAGATATGGAGATATGGGCCGTTGGGCAGAGACATTTGACAAGACATCAGGCAAGTTCCCATTCAGAGTGGCAGAATTTCGGCCAATGAATGGGTCCATGATGTCATTCGGTGTCAGCGTGGGTGTCCAGTACTTAGGAGAGGGGGTGTCCTGGACTGATGTTGGTGTCAAGGGGGTGCGCGATGCGAAGGTTTGTTCCTGCGAGTAACGAGCTTCCTTCCGGCTTGTCTCGTCGTCGTGGTTCCTCTGCAGGAGCAGGAGTAGCCTCAATGGATGGGTGCCTACAAGGCATGTCATCGATGTACGATGAGTCCTTGTCCGGTTGTGGGAGTAGTCCTGAATCCAGGGTGTATCTCCAGTGGTTCCAGTAGCTGAAGCGTCCTTCAACTTGTCCGGTCCTGCCGGTCAATGACTCGCTGGAACGAGATCAGATTGTCCATGTGGCAGGGGCTTCCATTGTCGTCTGTAGAAGCAGACTGTAGGCTTCGTCATTCCATAGTAGGCTGCGACGATGTGGTTGTAGTAGGAGGTGTGGAAAGGAGACACAACTTGTGCTTCTTCCAGTTTGAACGTGTTTGCGATCGAACAAAGGTGTACGGTACCTCATCTCCGGTGGAAGCGAGGTCCCCTTGCTCCTGTGGTAGTAGTGGTAGGAGAAGGGCAAGTTAACTTGGGTGTTAACTTGGGTGTGCGACGGCCGTGTAGTGGCCATGGGCAAAGTCTCCAAAGCTTTGTGGGACGATCGATTTTGATGATGAATCAAATCAATCAATCTTCCGGTTGCGACAGTGACTGTCGTCGCCTCCGGACTCGCATGAGAGTCAACAGAGGCTACAGTGTAGTAGTCTGTAGTCCTGTTAACTTCAGTGGCAGCCGGCTGTAGAGCCGGCTTTAGAGGCTCATGGTGCATGATAACACGTAAAAAGCTAGTGTGGAGACTATTAGTTATTCATAGATAAATATTATAATAATAGTAGGAGCAAACTAGTGGTGTGTGTGTGCATACAGAGCAAGCATAGGCACACGACCTAATAGAGTAAGACCTAACTCCTGAGTCCTATCATCATCCCTAATAGGAGACAAGGTAAACTGCCGTAGTCCACCTGGGCTTAATTTGTTATGTTGCGACGCACATTTACTCGATGTAAGACAAACAACTACCAGGTACAGTACGTGTAGAATCAAGTCCACACACACCTTTTTCACTGGCCTCCAATATTAGCCATCATTTTCTATATCTCGTTCAGTTGTCCACGCCTTTCACATCATTCTTCTCACCCGTTTACAGCAACTCAACAGCACTCCCAATTCAAACACCATTGTCGCCCATTTTTCTCTTTTCATCAACTGATTGTCCATAATCATTAATACACTTTCAACATGGGGAAGAAAGGTGGCGGAGTCCGAATGAAGCAAGTGAAACCGAAGGGGATGCCAGCCATGGCAAATCCCATGGAAGCACTTCAAATTCCCCAGGAGGAAATGGTAAGTTTTTTTGCGACAATCTTTTAGGGGTTCCAGGCGAATTCCTTTTCAATTACATGACTCACTTTTCGTCGCCCGACTTCCGTAGATTCAACTGCCTCCTACTCCCGATCGCAAATATCAAATCATATGGCCAATCCGTAAGTCAGAACAGGGCTCTGTACTCTGTAGTGCTTTGTAAGAATTCACATCATATTCTAATCAACCAAATATTACACGATGAAAATAGAGGAAACATTTTCAATGGATTTGAATGGATTTGCTGTCATTTATCCTAGCTACTTGGATGCCAACAAAACTGTGAAAAAAGGCCGACGTGTCTCGAAAGACGAGGCCGTACCTACACCCACTGTGACAGATATTTCTTACGCCTTGCAAAAGCTGAATATACGACATGCAGTCCAACCCTATAAGGGATATTCTCGGGACATTACATGCCAGTGGGAGAATCCGGGACGTGTTTTAGTGGATGTACCCAGCACCATGGTAGTTCCTGAAGGAACCGAGACGCAAAATCCTAAAAAGATATTGATGAAAGAATTGACCAATATTATTCCATCCTTAGCGTATCGCATTGAACGGTTGAAACGAGAGGCGGAAGAATCCAAGATTCGGGAAGAAGAAGAGAGGAAACAAAAAGAATCCGCTACTGCCGCGGAAAAAGCTGCGGCTGCTGCCAAGAAGAATGCTTCCACTTCCAACAAGAAGAAAAACAAAGGCAAAAAGAAGACGTGATATGATTCAATCATGTTCCACGGTATTGCCTGTAATTGAATATTTCTATCGTCTACGTTACATTCTCGTCTAATGTGTTGTTATTATCATTTTAAATCAACTTGGCGCATTTTCCATCGTCGGGGCTCTCTGATGGCAATGCCATGCCAGAAGAATTACTATTTAAGGGACTGCTTTGCGGTGCCCAAAACTGAACCGTCTTATCTTTCGTCATACCTCCCGAGGCAATGAGTTCGTGTTTGTCGTGTGCATCTACCGCCAAGACAGCATCTGTATGAACACCTTCGCCGAGAACTTGGTGGACCTTGCGCGACTGAATATCGTACAGCAGGACGTGTCCTGTTTCTGATCCCGTCACAATGCATTGTCGATCTTGTCGGGCCACCAGAAAATCGCTCACAATACAATACTTGTTATTGACATGGTTGTTAGGAGATTCGTAAGTCTTGGTACACTTGTTCGATCCACGTTGTCCGACGTTCCAAAGCCGCAATTTTGAATCAAGTGTACCCGCAAGAATATACTTGCCATTAGGACTGTACGTAACATGCGAAACCGGTGGATTGCCTGTCATATGAAAGGAGAAGAAGGATTGCTTTGAGCCGGTCAAATGCAGCAACATTTTCAATTTATCAATATACTCAGATAGATACATTATTTTCATAGAAAACATACCGGAAGCATAAATAGTCTTCAAGCATTCCGAGGTTTGTACATCCCAAATACGAATTAGCCCATCGTGACTTGCTGATACGAGACACGTTCCATCCCGGTTGAAGGAAACCGCAGTGACGGGGTCCGAATGGACCGGCAGAGTAGAAACACATTCGCCGCTACGGACATCCCAGAGTTTGACGGTTTCGTCAAAACTTCCGCTGGCCAACAAGTTTTGATAAATTTGCGTACAAAAGACAAAGTTATCGTGGCCCCGAAATTCTACCAGAGCGTCTCCCGTGACAGCATCCCACAAGCGGAGACTCTTGTCGTCCGAGGCTGTGGCTACCATGGGAGCGTCAGAACTCCAAGCGACATCGTTAATTCCCCTGGAATGTCCGAGGAGAGTCGTCTCTGGTTCAAGCAAGCGCTTACCATTAGAACTCATCCGATCATCGCCCGATTGGTCGGGCGTGCAGCTGTTGTCGTTAGAATTGGCACTGCTCTTCTTACTGGATAGCAAGTCCCAGATTTTCACTGTTCCATCGGCAGAGGCGCTGGCGCAAATGGCCCCAGTTCCATTGTTTCGGTGTTTGGTTAAACGATGAGGCGCCAGCTTGACGGAAGATATTGCCCGTTTATGCTCGCCATAAAAAGGTAAATTGACGAATGGTTCAGGAGGGCCATCGTGAGAGTGCGACCTGGACCTTTTCTTGTCGGACGACATTTGCTGTTTTTGATGTAGTTGTGACTTGAAGGTTTTGCTGGTATCACTGGTACTATTCACACTATTGCCTCTGCGCCTTTTACGTAGAATTAAGTTTCTCCGTAGAACTCGGTGCGGCGAAAGAGAGCTAAGGTCTACTTGTTGAGTAAAAGCGAGGCCTTGTAGGGTTTATAAATAGTGAAAGCCAACGAGGAAGTGTGGCTATTATCAATTGCGGTATTACTCGAAGTAGTATGCTAGCTAGTCTAGTACCAGTGATAGAGGCGTCCTCGTGCTGTATGATTTTGGGCTCAACATTCGTTAGAATTTCTCGCCCTTAAAACAAACAGACGGACAGACGTTGCTAAAGGTTTACTGACAATGGTTTTACTGGAGCAGAGTAGATTGCAAGTGGTAGACTACCCGTTTGGATGGTCGCCCCTATAAGCACCCATACGGAAGGTCCCTCTACGTCAACATTTCTTGAGAGATCGGAGTTTTTTGCAGAGCTAAACAGTGGAACATCAGCGTCGAATTGGGTTGGAATGACCCCTGTCTGCTTGGCTACTACTGTTGGTTCCATTCCAGCTCATCCGAAGTCTACTATTAGCACTGTTTCTATCATAAGCTTCTACTACGAGCAAGCATTTGAAAGTTTCTAGTTCCTTTTATCACCACTCATAGCTCCTATCTCTGCTCGTTGTGTCGACAGAGAAGCTGAACTTGAGTTGCAGCATTCCTAGCAGAGAATTAGTCAGCTCGTCAACCCAATACACCGAGTAGTAGTGAAGTACGTTCAACTGTGTATATTATATACATGGAGTTTTATGTGGTAATGTTGTTAATTGTGTTGACCTTGAGAAGAGAGAGTATTGTATTTCAATGTACTACTTTTGAATGCATTGTGAAGTTGATGTTTGGTTTCCTGATAGCTTCGAAATTCTAAGCGCGACAATAAAGATGATTCCTGCCTGACAAATGACTCGTCTCTCAGGATTGATTTCTGAACTGTAGAGAGTATGAAAAATATGCGGTTGTTGTGAAAGATATGAAATATGAAACATGGAGGAAGTGGCGCAGTGCAGCCTTCACTTTCCTCGACGACGATTCGACCAGCTGCCACCGCCTCCTCTGCGCCCATTTCCACTGTTGATCTTGGCGTTGCGGGTCCAAGAGGTTGGCATACCAGTGGCGGATGTCTCCATTCGAAAGTCGACAAGCTGAAGATACTCGTCTTCCGAGACTGTCTGCCGGAGCTTGCGAAGCACGAAATCGTTCACGTACCCAGCCTTGCGGCAGCTATCGAAAAAGGCCCTGCCATGCATGTACCGAGCATGGGTATCTTCTTTTGGGATCAGGTTGGCACACACCGAAAGCAGAATTGTGTACGTATAAGAATCGGGGGCCATGTCGGGCTGTGTCGACAACCAGTCAAAGACACGGAACGCAATCTGCATAGCTTCCGCGCGGTCTTCTTCTAGCTTGGTAAAAGCACACGCGTTACAAACCGCATTGCTGGTATGAACATTGGGCTTGACGTCCGCATCACCAGTTGCTTCGTAGTGAGAAATCATGTTGTTTAGGATTTGCTCAGCTCGCCTTGCAGCGCCCTTTTCTCCGGACTTTGCCCAGGCGTCGATGACAGACGTATGGGTCCTTGTATTGGGCTTGAAGTCGCTGTCACCGTCCTTGTAGCGTTTATTCATGACGGACAGGACGTGCTCAGCTCTAGCAGCTGCTCCGCGACCGCCAGACTTAGCCCAGGCGTTAATCTGGTTTTTGTCGACAATGGAGGGGGTTGCAATTTTCAAACGTGTTAGAACGCAGCAAAAGTAGACGGTGGCATTAAAAAATGAGGAAGTGCAAGAACAACGTACAAGGGTGTTGTAAGTGTAAGTATCAGGCTTGACGCCACGATTTCCGGCACGATAAAGATCGTCCATGTGATCCAGAATCTGCTCCGCTCGATGCGGTGCAACGCGGTCACCAGAACGAGCCCAAGCATCAAGCACGGCATTGAATGTAATTGTGTCCGGCTTCACATCAGGGTTGCCACCTTTGTATAGACGATCCATCCATTCCAAGATTTCCTCGGCGCGTTCTGCTGAAGCACGACCACCGCCGCTTTTGGCCCATGCATCCAAGACAGTCTGTTTGCAATCAAAAAATAAGAGAGTAAGATAAATATAAATCACAGCCAGAAAAACAAAGTAGGCACTCGCTCAGGTTACCTACATTAAAGTTGATCGTAGTCGGCTTAACGTCGTCACTGCCTCCAGAGCGGTAGCGATTCACCATGTTTTGAAGAACCCTCTCAGCACGAGCGGCAGCTCCAACCTCGCCACTTTTCGCGAGCGCGTTGATGACAGCGTTGTATGTAAAGGTGTTCGGCTTAAGATCAAGGTCGCCAGCCAAGTATTTGGCCTCCATTTTGTCGAGTAGTTGATCAGCACGCGAAGCAGCTCCACGGTAGCCGCTCTTTGCCCAAGCATCAATCACAGCAGTGTACGTAAATGCGTCGGGCTTCAAGTTGGGGATGCCAGAAGCATGTAAGCGACTCATCGCCACGAGCATCTCTTCTGCCTTGGAAGCGGCATCGTGTTCTTTGCTCTTCGCCCAACAATTGATCACTGTATTGAAAACATAAGTATTGGGTAACATGTCGGCATGTTCCACTGGATCGGATTGGTGGAGTTGAATCATGTGCGCCAACAAGGTATCTGCATGGGATGCTGATCCCTTTTCGCCGCTCTTGGCGTAGGAATCAATAACAGCTCCATAAGTGACCACGCTTGGCTTGACATCCTTATCGCCCATCTCATGAAGTTTATGCATTTTCGATAGCAGCTTCTCAGCTTGCATGGCAGCACCACGCCCGCCACTTTTCGCCAGTGCGTTGATGACGACGTTGTACTAGAGATAAGAGACAATAAAGAGACAATGAAAGTGAGGCGATCACTCCTTCGCGGTGTTACGATACAAGGCAACTTCTAGACTTACAGTAATGGTGTCAGGCTTGGCCGAAATGTTGCCTTCTTGGTATCTCCTCTCCATGGTGGACAAAAGTTGTTGCGCCTTTGTAGCTGCTTCCGTGCCTCCCGCCTTGGCGTAAGCGTGAATTACAGTATTCCAAGTGTACTTGTCTGGCTGAATATCCAAGTCTTGAAAATTTTCCATCCACGAAAGTATCTGTTCGGCTCGGACGGGAGCAATTTTTTCGCGTGATCTCGCCCATGCATTGATCACCGCATTAAAAATACCGGTTGTCGGCTTGAGCTTAGGGTGCTCACCGGACTGGTAAAGTGAATTCATATGGTGGAGCAAAGCTTCAGCGCGGTTGGCTGCGGCGCCACGTTCCCCGCTGCGAGCCCAGGCATCCACTGCATTGAAAAGAGGACAATGACAACAATCGTAAGGACATCAAAGCAATATAGGGAAAATACTATAACAAACACACAGCATTTGCATACCTGCCATGGTATACATTTTCGTCGTGGGGGCAATGCGATGATTGCCCGCTTCAAACTCCTGTTGTGCCCGCTTGAGCCACATTTCAACCATACTGGCTCCTTCTGCCGACTTTGTTTTGGCAAAGGCATTCATAATGGCAGAAATTGGCACGGCTGAAGGATCTAGTTCGCCGACGGAGATATCTTGGAGCTTTTTGTTCATGCGAAGAAGCCATTCACGCTTCTTGTCCGAACTGGCATGGTCCTCGGGGCCATCATCTGTCTCGCTATCCCTTTGTTGTTGTTGCTGTTGCTGCTCATTGGCCAAGATTTCCTGCAAAATGGTATCGTCTTCGTCTTCGCTAAAATTTGTTTCTGAATAGTGAAAAGGCATATCCAACTGTGAAGGAGGAATAGGCCACTGTTGTGGCAAAATACCACCCGCAGACTGTGGACTCTTTGGCCCTGGACTGGTTAATCGTAGCGAGTTGCTGGCAGCATGTTGAAAGGAGCCATCAAGATCCAAAACACTCCGATTGAGCGCTGGGCTGTGTACATTGTACTCGCAATTGTCGGTTCTTCGGCCTCCAAGGTTGGGCGGAGCGGTCAGCATGCGCAGTGTCTCGCTCGAAGAGTTCTCATTCTTACGCGACGACTGCTGTTGTCCCACCTTTTTTTTTGACGATGGAGATTGCCTCGTACCACCTTGCTGCTGATTGTCGTAGATTTTCGGATACAGAGAACTCTGCGATGTCCTTGTTGTAATGGCAGACTTGACTGTGGTAGGCGACACCACTTCCGGCAGCGACTGGTTGAGTTCCTTTAATGCACTACCATGTTGTTCTTGCGGATGATCCTTGGCCTCTTGACGTTTCTTCTGCATACGTACTTTATTGCGCTGGCGGTTCTTGCGGGTACTGGCATTGCCGTGTCCGGGTACTCCGGGTAATCGCTGAGCGTTGGGATGTTGAAAGCCCGGAGGTTGGGGGTGCTGCGACTGACCTAGCGAAGGATCTTGCACACCACCTATATCGTCTTCGCCCAAAAAACTTCGCAGAGATGATGACAAAATCGTGTTGGCATCTTTGATAGTCGTAGCGGTATCTTTCTGGTTGAGATATGGCGAAGCAATCGTCGGTAGACTGGTTGTTGATTCCGAACAAGCTTGAACCAACCCAGGAATCTGATTCGAGTATCCGGACTGAACCGAAGCTCCTTCTTCTTTGGTTGTAGAATGAAGCTGTTTCTGGTTGTACAGGATGCTATTGCTGGGGGCACTCAAAAGTGACAAGCGTGTCATGCCGAGGTCTTGGTCCTCCTCGTCCGTGGCGCGGTAGACGCCCGATGGGCCTATACTTCGAGACTTTGGGAGACTATCTTCATTGTTAACGGCACCTCCGGTAGGTACACCCCAAATACTGCGTTGGGGTGCCGGTGAGCCCATGGATAAGCTGGTATTAGATTGGTGCTGCTGCTGATTTTTGCGATCGTGATGGCTGGTCGGTGACGAAGTTGACTGTGAATACTGGAATGAATCTTGCTGGTCTTTCCATGAAGGATAATATGGCTTAGAAGGGGAAAATAGTCCATCGCTGTCGCCTCCATAAGACTCTTTGGAAGACGAGAACGACGGTTCGTCGTATACAGCTTGTGGCGATGCCATGTTCTGAGTGGGGTAATAGCTAGGGCTGGCATGACGGAGCTGATCCTTTTGAGGTGGCTGTGTTGGTGTGAAACCATTGGCACTCATCGGATAATATACAGGACGCTGGACTTGGATAGGCGACGCATAGATAGATGATTGTTGTCGTTGCTGCTGATTGAAGTTTTGGTGCTGAAGGCTGCGCTGGTTGCTGGGTGATCCTTCTAGTTTATGGCCGTTCTCGTGGCCTAAAGACCAGGAAGAACCTGGACTTAAACTGCCTGACTGGCTTTGACTGTGGCCATTCCATCCCGTGCTTGGGTGGTACTCGGTGTAATTGGTGGCCTGCATTGGACACTGTATGCAGTGATCTCGTTTCCTCGTTGAAGAGGTATCCTAGTTCCTAGTTGGTGTAGGATCTTCAATTCTGGTCCAATAAAACAAACTTGACTAATCTGCTGTATAAAGAAAGCGGTAGATGAGTTGAACACTCCTCTCAACACTATTCAACCACAAGTCAGCAAGGTAAGGCAAGGCGCAAGGCAGTGCAGGTAGGCTGTCTTTCTCCCAGAAAGAAGGAGGGAGATAAATGAGGCACGAATTTGAAAAGGAATGAAGGAGCCTCCTCGCGAATATCAATCCTGCCTCTACGTGCCCTACTCTGTTCTATCTATAACTGCTTAACCTACAGCTAAGTATTGTTGTTGGCTGTTGTTGCTGTTACAGTAGCGACCGGGGCAATGGATGCAACAGAAACGATGATCCGAAAGCCGAGTTAATTGTGGTACAGTAGTAGGCAAACCGTGGAGCAAGGGTGAGGGTCGAAAGACAAGTAAAAAAGTAGTGATGATACGATCTCGCCCCAAAATTACGAAATCAAAGTTGTCCGAGCCGGCCCGCCAAAGTAGGCCAGTGGGAGGATGTTTTTGCATCTGTGCCCTTGTAGACGTACTTTTCAATGTTTAACACTCACAATGAATGAATCACAGAAAGTCCGGCAAGAAAGATCCAAATGAAACGACTAAATAAAAAATACTGTAATAAATGAGATGATCATGTTGTGACAACGAGAACATCGTCTATTCCACTGGGAAGTCTGTCAATGGTCCGTCAGCTGGCAGGTAACTTTCCGCATACTAGAGTAGAAGATCTACTAGCTAGAGTAGCTACCAATAGTAGTACTAGTCCACAACCATCGAGAATTTCTTCGTTTCTCGAAAAAAATATTAGACCTCACTTTTTCGAGGCTACCAGAATTAACCTATTTGATACCTATCCTTTATGACTTCGCGAAGGAACTACTGTACCCAAGAAACCTTCACAACGAAAATTATACGCAGCGCTTGTTACGGCGCTTTTTCATCTGTTGCTGTGCACAACCCAGGCGGAAGAATTTTTGCTCCGCAACGAACGGTTGTTGCGAAAAGAAATTTATCCTTCATTGAACAACAAAAGAAAACCTCGAGAATTTGCTGCACTCGCCATCATTGGTAGTCCATGGTGATCGATGGCTGCCAACATTGACAAAACATTAAGGAATATAGTGTCACGACTTGGCAAAACTGCATTGGTCTTCCATAACTTGATCGAGTATTGGATCGGCAGAGCTTTTTGTTGTTCTTTCTCCTAGGATGGTTTTTTGTCCCAACAATGACACCGCTGCATTATTGGTATTCGACAACATATCAATCACAACAAGACATTGAAGCTACTAGCATCGAACCGACAAAGCGCTATCAGGATGTTAGGTTTGCTGCATATAGTAGCAGATCATACTGTACAGACATGCAAAGTTGCCTTTTTCGGTCTATGTATTCGACACGATTCTCGTCGGAATACAGACAATGTTTGACAAAAACTTTTCACATTTGAACAGGATTTCCAATGCCTGAATGTGGGTACAAAATTTTGAGTCGGCTTTGAAACGTGTTTTTGTTCATGTACGAACCAATACAAAAACCTGACCAGCTGCTATTTTCCACTCAAACTTTTTGACTTCTCAACCGAATAGATCATATTTAAGAGCGACGATAAAAGCACTGTCGCGTTGGGATCCTTCGGAATAGTGGTAGTGGGCTTGGCCACACAAAAATGAAGCCACGCAATTTGTCAGTTGTCTGGTTAAGAGACTTGTCCAATCGACAAGGAAGTGTCCAATCATTCAAAATGTTACTTGAAAAAGCGTGTTATTCAACCGCAATCCATATTCAACCTCCTTCTCTCTCCATCCCATGAAACATAAAACCTTCCCGACCGGCAACCTGGCTCTCCGCTTCTCCTAAAAAGAGTCGTTACAATTACAATGGCACAAAATCAAGGTGTGAATTGGAAAATAAATAGCTTTTGAGGAGATGCTCATTTCTGCAGTTGTTGAAATTGGTCCGACTCAAAACTGAAAGTGCCAGGTATTGGTCAACATCCTGGTTGACATGGATATTCAAGGAAGAAAAAGTTTCAAGAAGCTCATATTTTCATTCTCGATTCGATTGGGAAATCCACAAGCCATACTTGCAAAACCAAGTAATGGCCATAAACTGTTCCTTCTTCCAAGAAATGCGTGCTGTAGTGATGGCTTTTGCTCCATTGTTATATTTTGTTGGAGGTGGAATAAAAGAACGAGAAAATAATATTAGTGAATGCAAAACGCATTCGGTGAACAACAGTAGTAACGAACAAACAACAACAACAAATAAACAAGAGTGTTGATTTTGTCAAATTTTGTCTGCTGGTCAAAATCTTCGAGATTTTTTTTACTACTACTACTATCCGTGATAGTAGTAGTAGACTAGTCTACTACTACTAGCTAGCTAGTAGTACTAGTTTACGTGGAGGAGGTACTACCTAGTACTCGATGACCTGCTAGCTAGGTAGCTAGCAGTAGTGGTACTACTGTAGTAGCTACATGCGACAACACAGCAGCAAGGCCAGATAGGGTCAAGAGTCCGCTGAAAGATCCAGTCACGGTAATGGATGATTATCACCTGGCAAGAGTCAGCTGAAAGATCCAGCCAATCAAGGTCATCTGCCGATGATTGAGTTGTACACTGTGTGGATCTATCGTTTCGTCACGCCAAAATCTCAATAACCAAGTGCAAAATTTCGATGAACCAATCAAAAACATAGTAATATTCCACGCAACAACCTTTCCCCATTCAATACTCTAATACGATAATAGACATTTAAAAGAAGACTAGAAATGAGACCGTAGAAGAAGTACCAGGACCTACAGGAGGATACCAACACACTAAGTCTACCAAGTCCAACTACTTAGCTAAGTAATCTTAAACACTA
>Ga0210025_1003984_pt1 | contig 12937 bp, 6 predicted proteins | sample CryGeyme20150102_FD_183989 | JGI IMG/M metagenome (GOLD analysis project Ga0210025, IMG submission 183989) | Groundwater microbial communities from Crystal Geyser aquifers in Utah, USA - Crystal Geyser metaG 2015-0102 (SPAdes) (version 2) | ecosystem: Environmental > Aquatic > Deep subsurface >...
GAAGCAGACGTTTGTGGGCAAATGGGATGTACCGTAGGATGATGTAGGGTATATGAGATGGGTTCCCATTTGGTAGTCTTGCCAAGTAGTCGGTGGTTAATGTGGGTGGTTGCTGGTCATCAGGAAGGTGGTTGGTAGTCTTGATGACCGGTGTGTGATGCGAAGACTAGGGGAGATGCGAAGTCTGTGGTAGTCCTGCTAGGTGTCGTTGTGTCCTGCAGGGTGTGTAGCCTCAATGGAGGGGGGTCCTACAAGGCATGTCGTCGGCTGTTGCGACGAGTCCTTGTCCGGTGGAGGATTCCTGTATACCAGGCTGTAATGATGTCTCCATGTAGTTCCAGTAGACTGAAGCGTCCCTCAGTCTGTGTCCGGTCCTGCTGGTCAATGGTGGCTTGCTGGAACAAGACCAAAGTCCATGTGGCAGGGGTTCCATTGTCGTCTATAAGAATAGACTGTAGGCTTGTCGTTCCTGTCGGTTGCGACGATGATGGGTGTAGGTGTAGTAGTATGGAAAGGAGGCACAACTTGTGCTTTTCCAGTTTACGAGCGAACGAAGGGTCCTCTCTCGTGTAGTACTTCCTCGTCTCCAATACCATGGAAGCGAGGTCCCCTTACTCCTCCTGTTGTGGTAGTGGTAGGAGAAGGGCAAGTTAACTTGGTTTCCTGGCCGGTGTGGCCATGGGCAAAGTCTCCAAAGCTTTGTGGTTGATCCATTTCGATGATGAACCAAATCGATCTCCTCCGGTTGAGATTCCGGTTGCGACAGTGACTGTCGTCACCTCCGGACTCGCATGGGGGCTACAGGGGGGTGTCTGTAGTCCTGTTGTGCTTCTTAACCAGTGGTAAGCCGGCTGTAGCCGGCTTGAAAGCTCATGGTGTCTGATAACACGTAAAAAGCTAGTGTGGAGACTACATGAATATTAGAGTAAATATTGAATATTATGGATAGACTGGACTACTGGACTAGACTAGTGTGTGGATACAGAGTAAGCATAGGCACACGACCTAATAGAGTAAGACCTAACTCCTGAGTCCTATGGCAGTCCACCTGGGCTTAATTTGGCAGGCCAACATTATTGTTTATTGCGATTCGATCCCGCATGACACAATTTCGAAACCCTTGCTGGCATTTTCTCTCTTTGTTCTGCTGAATTGAGATAAACAGAAGCACCTGGCAAACTTTATCCATTTTCATTCATTTAGACTTTCTACGAGCGAGGGAGACAGAACACTTCTAAACGCATAAATTTAACTTCACGTGCTAGACAAGTCTTCCAATCATCTCAACGAAATAAAACCATCCAGTAAAGATGACGATGGTGGCACATGGACGCTATGCCTGTGAGACGGCGACTGCCATCACGGGCAACCCATTTGTAGATGGCGACGGCGCTATGAATTCTTTTGCCACACAGGCCATTGACGGTGGAGACGAAGACAGTAATTATTTTGTCAAGGAGAACGACACGAGCCGAAATGAACTTAACGAAGGCAAGGAACGTCGCGGTCCTCTTGCCCGAATCCGCCGTGGGATCGACAACCGCAAAGGGAAAATTCGACGACATAAATCGGGAGGTAGCCAAGATGATGAACAAGAAATTCCAGTCGCTACTTTGGAAGAAGAAGCTTTGGCTCCAGTATTAGTCAGTCCCATAAACAAACCCAATACAAAGCCCAACAATGCTCATCTCAGTGGGGCCTTTCGAGAAGGAGTGATTCTGTCACAAGCTGGAGCTGATATTGGTATGGCAGCTGCCGAAGCAGAAGCAGAAGCAAATGGTTGGGACGTTACAATCTGTATTTGTGACCCGAACGGTATTCCTATTCAGGTGAAACGTAACACGTCCATTGGTGCTGTGTCCTACGATATGGCTGGTAAGTCTATCATAGCACGACAACGAAGACAACAAGTAGAAAACCCACTTACCTGCGATTAGCTAATGTTGCTCACCTCTTTCCCTATCTTTATTGCAATTCACTGGTAGTTGAAAAGGCCAAGAGTGCTGCCACATTTGGTAAGCCAACTGGAGCCGGGGCCATGAGCAACAACAATGGTACCAAAGAGGAAGCTGCGGCATTGGTTAGCGTATATCCCTTCATGCATATGGCAGGAGGGGTTCCACTTATTTTGCATGGGAAATGCTGTGGAGCGGTGGGTGTCAGCAGTGGCATGATTTCGTTAGAACAAGATGAAGCCGTTGCCATGGCTGCCATTAAAGCCTTGGCAGATATTTATTGGGCAACAAAAGTAATGGACGAGCAAGCTATTCCCCTGAATTCGATACCATAATTCGATTGTCCACAACAAAACAGGACAATTTCTAGAGGTAAAATATTGTCAATTGATCTCTGCACTGCAGCCATCATACCAGAATCCGTTTTTGATAGACCAGTAGGTTTGAAATATATAGCACAATGAGGCCACGAAACGCTTTCATTCATTTTTGTAAGGTGTATCCAATTATATTGTAACCGTACTCATTTGCGGATAGTGAATTCTTGTATATTCGAGTAACCCGCAATGTCAATTTTCTTGAAGCTGAACTCTAGAGTAGGTCTAGTGAATCCGCACAACATTGATAGTCTCGTTGCTGCTGTGGAGTGTGGAGAAGACTTTTTAGTACCGTACAACAAAAAGCAACACTCATTTTTGGGCCTTTAACCCTACGCTACCCCTAAAAATAGATATTCAGTCATGCTTTTTTGCTCCTCTTTTTTCTAGTTTCATCTTTTATCTATTTTTGGCAGCTTGTTCCTTTTGTCCCTCGTACCGCCAAATTTGCCGCACCTAAAATCTTTTGCAACAAAGAAGTGCCCCCAGACGGCAAACGCCCCGACCAATCATGTCCCGTACTTGCCGAAGATTGATCTAAGATATATCAAATTTTGCGTTTCAAACCTCGTGCAAAAATGGCTGTTCCACAAAATATTTCATAATCAGAAGTCATTATCACTCCAACACAAAACTGTTTCATCTTCACATCAACCTCATGACAATGGCAATCGGTATTCTACATCATTTTTGAATAGTCTGTACCGTCCATGTCTCTTACAACCGAACACCAATATTCAGCATCTCCTGAGGAACAGGGAAGTGCTTTTTCCGATCTTGTACACCAGTTGAATTCAACGCTGCATTCCTCAGGAAAGAGTCCAATACAAGAATCCAATGCAACTTTGTTGTATCTGACGGTTTCATTTATTATGGCCTTCCTCATTGCCGCTGCGGGATGCGCAGCAATTGCCATAGCACGTCAAAATCAACGAAGGAACACTGAGTCTCTCAAATCGGATTTGGAAGGTACGTGGCGGACAGCGTCTTTTCTGTGAGAAGCACTTGTGCACATCAAAGTTCATCGACAAATCTTACAATAGGTTTTCATTTTGAACAAATCGGACGTTTGTTCCAGCTAATTTGGACAGTAGCATCACTGAAATGTCCTCGGGTGAATTCCATGAACTAATTACCATTCAGGAGTGGCGCCCAGAACAACAACAACAACAAGTTGTAATACGTAAGAGCGCACCCATCAATGACGCAGAAGAGGGACTATCCATAGAATTGCAGGCACAAATTTTGTTGAAACAATCCAAGGTGATAGGATTGTTTGAAGAATCGCGGGGATTTGGGGACTGTTGCTACGCTGTTGATGATGAAAATGAGCACATTTCTTTCTTGAATTGTGCCGATATTGAAGATGAGGAAGAGATGAGTGGCTGGACAACCATGGACCTAGTGAGTGCTGGTGTTTTCAAACGAACCGTCGATGTTCTCAAGAGACAACCACGATGTGTGCTCTGTTCTGTGTGCTACAAGGTCGGCGATAAGGTATCCGTTTCCAGAAACCCGTTGTGTGCTCATCAATTTCATGCAGAATGTGTCCATCAATGGCTCAAACAGAACAACTCCGCCTCGTGCCCCATCTGTCAACGATGAAGCTGACGTCAAGCGTAGCATACTACAGTAACAGCTAGGAAGCAAAACAAAGCAACTTAGGCAGCAAAACAAAGCAACGTTGACGTGTGGCAACTCCTTCAAGTCCGCGTGACTGAAAAGACAAAAAGATCACAGTTTCCATAGAAGACTAGAAGACTTGACAATGGTTAGGTCTAACTAGAAGACTATTGCGTCTTTTTCAGCCGCCCGCGCTACTCGAGATATCAGAGTCACTTATTCCAGTAGCTTGATTACATACCTTACTTGTAGTGCACATGCAAAATCCGCTCTAACAAAATTGCAAAGATATTTCCAGGGCATTACCCTTCTAGGCCAAAAAAATCAGGTATTCCGGCTCCACTCATTTGGTAAATCAGTTGTCTTGAGATCTCGGAATCCGTTGCTTCGTTTTGGAATCCCAAGCCACTCTTCTAGAATGTTTGGAGAGATCCCTCTCTGCAGTCTATTGATAACTGTATTCGAGACTAATCCATCCTTCTTGCATTCTTCAAATGCATAGTACATACATTTTGCTTGCAGATCTTTGTTGTCTTTGAGTAGATTGTTACAGGCTTTGAACCAGAAAGCGTACGTATAGCTGTCGGGCGATAAGTAAGAAGTATCTCTCATTTCCTGGTACGTTTGCGTAGCCAATCGAAATGCTTCCATCTTGTCTCCTTGTGTATTGGCGGCACAATTGATGACGTAGTTGTAGGGGTAAGCATTGGGCATCAGTGATTCGTCCTTCGTTTCTTCGTACAGTTCCACCAGTCGCGTTAGCAAGGCTCTCGCTTCAACGATACTGCCGTTGCAGTTTGCCATGGTTAAAATCACCATCGTGAATGTTCTTGAATTTGGGCGCATTGCGGGATCCCCAGTTTTCGCGTAAAATGTAAACGCTTCCTCAAGCAAATCGGTGACAATCTTGGAAGCATTTGGATCTGATGATTTGGAAAAGCATTCAATGACGGATGTGTAGGAAATAATATCTGGCTTGCTGCGAAACGAACCTTCTTTCATGCGCTGTAACAGTTCATATGCCTTTTTTGGTGCAAACGGATCAGAGCTTTTGGCATAGGCATTGATGACTACGTTGAAATGCCGATTGGTTGGCTCTACTTTTTCGTCGCCCCGCTCCCATAACATTTCCATTTTACGCAGTATTGTTTCCGATTCTTGGTGCGAGTCAGGTCGTCCACTTCGGATCCATGCCTAAATAATTAGAAAAGTGTTCTTGGAAAGATTAACACCGATATAGGGCCAGAACAAAAATCAGTTATCTATCCAATGACTGTTGACATACCTTCATGAGAGTGTTATATGTGAAGCTATCTGGGCAAATAGCTGGTTGCTCTTCACAATTTGACTCCATAAAATTAACAAGCTTGTGAATATTTTCCAAGCCTTCCTGTCGATTGCTGCTCATAACATGCGCGTGCAAAACAGAATTGTATGTGACGACATCTGGCACGAGGTCCTTGCATTTTGGCCGGATTTTGTCCATCAACCACAAGACATCCTCAGCTTTTTTTGGTTTTCCGTTTCTAGCCCATGCTGTTATGACGCCATTAAAGGCAATCAACTCTGGTTCTGAATCTGGAAATGCACCCTCTTTGAAGTATTCCAACATTTCCACCAATAAACCATGCGCCTGTTGTGCTGCTTGCGGCTCTCTATTTTTCGATCTTGCCAAAATTATATTGGAATACGTCTGCGTATTCAAAATAGTCGAGGAAGATTGCGTCTGGTTGAAGTGTTTCATTTTAGAAAAGATTTCCATGGCTCGATCAGAAGACCCCGGAGACCCGCTCTTGGACCATGCTTCTAACACCCAATTGTAGCATTGAAGTATTATTTCTGCACTAGGACATTCCTGTCGAGATTGTTCAATTCGCTCCAAATATTCCTGAGCACGTTGAGCACAATTGCTATCTTGAAGGTTAACCTGTTGCCAAGCCCACGCATGCAGAACATGAGCCAAAATTTCAACGGGAATATCAACTTCACTGTTCATCGATCCCGCGTCAGTAGCACTGAACAAACCACGTTCTTCCATGCGATGTAAGAGATCCTCAGCCTTATTTGCATAATATTTTCCTCCGCGTGGAGTTGAGCAGGTAGCATACGCCTCCAACACCATGGAAAACGTTTCCAAGGAAATATCCGAGGTAAGATTTTCTAGTCGTTGCAACAACATTTCCATTTGATCAGCCGCACAAATTACAGGCAAGGTTGCATCTCTGTCGCCGTTGCTAGAGGAAGAATTTCTCCATCTCAGTCGTCCTCGTTGCGCACAGGCGCGCATGGCAATTTGGAAGGTTTCTTCGGTAGCTAGACCCATCTGCACCATTCGATCTAACATGGTAAAAACGCGCTGTACGCCATCCTTGTCGTGTTCTATTATATCAGGTCGCTGTCGTCGCTCTCGAATCGATTGCTCGGCCAATGCTGCAATGCCACGGTCTGTTCTCGCTGATAAAACACGGCGCATATCGCAGTGAAATCGCTCTCTTTGACTATCTTGGGTTTTCAATTTGTTGGCGTTGGTGCTGGATAATTTTTGTTCATAGTCGTCATCTTTGGCATAAACGTCAATATCACCCTTTTCAAGGGGAGCAGAAGCGACAGGCCCATTATGTGGGCTGTAGCTTATATGAAAAAATTGCAATCTCGTCGTCATCGGGATTTGCCCAGCAAAACAGAAACCGAAAGATCTGGCAATCAGCAACTCCAACAGTAAAAAAGATCTGATTGCTGAAGCGCGAAGACTAGACTGCAGATGTAAATGTGACATTTTCTTTTGATGCCGAAATAATAATAATAATAATATTACTTGACAATGTAGCTAGTAGTATGTGAGTTGTGTGGGATCAGCATGTAACCTTTTACATGTCAGTCAGCATATTTATAGTTTTGATGGAAAACGAAAAGAATACAGTAGACTAGACTACTAGTACTGTACTAGGCTACTACTAGCTAGATCGGGTAGACTAGTAGTATGCAAAAAGGTGGACCAGTGGTTGGACCATTACCAGAAATATTCATTTGGTGCTGGCACTTGGGTGTACTTATTACGGTATTTGGTACTACTAGTAGCTAGTAGTGTAGTAGGTACTGCACAACTGAATTTGCAAAAGTAGTAGACTAGTCTACCTGGTACCTGGTACTCGGGTAGGCAGACGATAAAGCATCAATCCCGAGCTATTTCGTGATTCGATAACCGGGTTTGGACTTCAGCACAATCGCCTGCCATCCTTTTATGTCGTACCAGGTACAAGCTCTAGAGCAGTACAAAACCCTACGCGCAAGCAATGCACTTCTGGGTAGGCTGATAACCTGGTCTTGGCGTGGATTTGGGTGGCTGAAGAGACACTTTCCAGGAGTCTGCAGAACACTTTATTCAATATTTCAATACTAAATATCCACGTTATTCCATGAACCAGAAAACTAAAGATCTCAAACAAACAAAAGCGTTGCTGTTATAAAATACTTGGCAAAACATGTGCTTATTCTTACTTTGAAATTCCCATACCTTCCCTTCACAGAAACCGCGCAGGCCAGTCCTACCGAGAAAACAGAAGGCAAATAATGAATTCTAATGGTCAAGAACCGTCATAATTTTCAAATCTCAAAACAACACCCCCCTAATCAAGGGGTCAAACTACGCACGCGAATACTCTTTGTTGACCACTGAATAAAAAGGCAATAAAAAAGACGCCAACAAGATCGAATTTGGAGAGACCTCAGGTTCTCACAAATCTAATTTTTTCTATTGTAAGTAAGCTTTTTTGTATTAGTAAAGTATTTCTGAATAGGAGAATTTCCAATTCCTCCCGGGCTCAGTAAAGCAAGAACGATTTTTGCCTCCAATGATTTATGCGGCAAGAAAAGACCATGGCGAGGTGAAGTTTGACGTATTAACCTTCACTTCTAGTTAGCAAAAAGAACAGCATCAACATCACAACCGCTCATGTTTCAGTTTAAAGTAAGCACGACAAATCCCGGAGTTAATCGTGCCATTTGGAGGCAATGACCGATGGTATAACACTGCCGTCATCCGTCATGATGATGTTTCTTCCCGCAGGTTTGATTTTCACGATTGAATCAAAGCTGGCTAACTTGTTGACGAGATCGTCGTTGTGATTGTGGATCGGCCGCTCTGTATTGGTGATTCTGTCGCTGGTTTTGGCTGATACTCATGGTTATAAGAGGAGCATGGTCGATCTTTCATCACTCGTGGCGGGAGAGAGTCCAGCATGATAAGATCCAAACAATCACAGCTCGTCTTTCCAGCCTACTATCACATCATCACGGGCAAAGTTTGTTGCTTTTCGGAAGGGTTTTTCTCGTATGTGGATTTTGTACTGAGGCTGATGTCAGCCAGAATGTCAACCAGAATTCCGTTCGTTGCCTCGTCATACTTGATGACGTTTCATCAATGAATCAGAATGAGCGTGACTAAATCTTATTTTCTTAATTCTTTTTTTCGCATTTTTTCCTCTTCACGTATCAACTCCCAGGACCCAGAATACACCACTCTCGGACTGATTCGGCCGCCGGCGGCTCGTTTCACCCAACTCCTCATAAAGGCACTACATGTGCTCAAGTGTGTCCCATTAGGGATTTAACATGACTTCTGGTGACAAGAACAAAGCCAAACTGGCCACATCGCCGTGGTCGGCAGCCTCTTATCAAGAAGACGCAACAGTCTCCAGTCGCAAAACCAGATTCAAGTTGTCTCGTCAAGAATCACTTCCGGATATGACTGTCGACGGGGATGTCGATGTTCCAAGTGATGATGTTGCCACCGCCAAGCGCACTGGCAGTCCTCAATACGTTAGCTGTGGCGAAGACGACGATGGCGTCGTTCTCCTCCATAGTCGCAGTGGCTCGCCCATGCGCTGTGTCTCGGAATTTGACGAAGTACTTAAGGACGAAGGAAGCGACGATGAGCAAACCGAAGAACGAACCATAAAAGACGACGAATTATCCACACCGCTGGCTCTTAAAAACGTACCTTCACAACCGAATCCACTTTTGAATGAAAAGTTACGTTCCAATCATATTGCTGCTTTACGATTGGAAGCAGAACTGTATCCCATGCGCATGATTCTAGGACGTCTCATGGTACATGCGAGCAACAAACGAGGTCTTTTCAACAGCCCTGTGGATGCACACGCTATGGGATTGGCGGATTACCATCAAGTGATTTCCAAGCCGATGGACTTGGGCACAGTCAAGGCTCGTCTCTATTCGATTGCCTACCACTCTCGCAGAGAAGTTGCCGAGGATATATTCCTAGTGTTTGAGAATGCAATGACTTACAACCCTCCTCATAATGGCGTTCACATTGCGGCTAGTACACTCCGCGATTATTTTGAAGATTTGTATGTTGCCGTCGGAGGAACAAAGAATCCTCTTCCGGCACATATTGCTACGACAGAAATCGTTGGATCTCCAACGCCATCTGTGCAGTCGGCTCGTCGGGTATCTTTTGCCAAGACTTTGTCCGCAGCGGCACAAGACAAAGCATTCTCTGTCTCCAAGAATTGCTTTGCATCTCGGGGAAAGATTGCATGTCTCGATTCAAACGAGGTCGATCTTGTTACTACCTCGACGGCAACAGAAATGGCAGAGCCAAATGTGCCAATGACCGAAGCGACGACTCATCTCGCGCCGCCTATTGAGTCGGCAACTGTCTGCTCTGTTGTGAACAACTCCAAACCAGCGCCTGTTGGTGTAACTGATTTGACCACCTCTATTCATGCAAGTCCTCAGGATACAAGAGCTCGAACAAATTCCTTTTCGTCGCCCGCTTACGATTTAGTAGCCGCGCCCACGCGCAGAAGACGTTTGGGTTGTTCTGGCAAGAGTAGACCCATTGGACACAGTTGTGTGGAATGTCTTGGCCGTCAGTGCTCCTACTGTGAACAAGGCTGCCTTTCTTTGGAACCTACTCTGCTCATTTGTAACGGCAGCAGTTGTGCTGGTTCCAAGATACGAAAGGGTTCCACTTTTTTCATCGCTCACGATGGAAGCTGCCATTATTGCGAACGATGCTTTGCCGGACTTCCCCCTGTTTTGCCAGGAACCGAGAATGACGTGCGGTACAAACGTGACTTGATGAAGCGCAAGTACGACGAAGAGCTGGTGGAAAGTTGGTTGACATGTAGCAAGTGCGATGCTGGATTCCACAAGATTTGCGTGTTGCACAACAGCCATGCTCATTCCTCGGAAAATTATGTTTGTCCGGGATGTATGCCCCCTATCGAGTCCTCTGTTGAAACTGTGAATGCTTCCTTAGATTCAACAGACATCTACAGTTTTGTAACTGGCTCGGAGTTACCTTTGCGTCTTTCGGACATTGCTGGAAAATCGTTCCGTCTTGGTGAAGATGTGCTGAGCGCAGACGCGCTGGCTGAAACCGAAGTCTCGGTCTTTATCGAGGCAAAGGTCAAGCAGCGATTGAAACAATCGTGCGGGGTTCCGAATGCCGAGAAAACTATCACTGTCCGCATAATTTCAGACTGTGAACGTTGCTTCCATGTACCTGAAGTAGTCCGAAAGCACTTCCGGATGCAAACGATTGAAGACAGAGAAGCTGATTCTGTAGTGTCTCCGCCTGTGAAGGTTGGTTACAGATCTAAGGCAATTGCGCTGTTTCAAAAGATGGATGGTCTAGACGTTTGTATTTTTTGCATGTACGTGCAAGAGTATGAAGGCAATGACGAGTACGACGATGAAGTTGCCACGTCTTCGCTGCGTTCCAAGAAGCGAGTCTATATTGCCTACCTGGATTCGGTGGAGCATTTTCGTCCTCGCCATTCTCGTACCGATCTCTACCACGAACTGCTTGTGTCCTATCTTGCGTCTGCGAGGGTGAGAGGCTTCGAGACTGCGCATATCTGGGCGTGCCCGCCGTCTCGTGGAAATTCTTTTGTTTTCTGGAACCACCCTGCTTCGCAACGAACCCCGACCAAGGAACGGTTGATCTCTTGGTATCACGGAGCACTCAGCCGAGCCATCGACTGTGGAGTCGTCACAGACGTGAAGAGTCTTTACGAAAGCGAGTTCCAGGACCATCTTATGCCCCACAATGCCAAAGAGGATCAAGATGGCGATTATAGTCTGCACTCGAGTGGCAAGATGATCTGCCCGCCTCTTTTAGAAGGTGATTTTTGGATTGAAGAAGCTGTCCGAATCCATGCATCTAGTCTTGCGAGGCATGTGAAGGCCAAATCAGACGGTTTGGCAGCAATCCCCAAATTGCCTGATGGTCTAACCTGGGAGCCATGTCCCGCCAGACAGATTGCGTCTCTCCTCGCTGATCGCTTGATGTCCCGTCCCTCCTCTGCTCCTTTTCGGTTACCAGTCAACGCGGCCGCTATGAAGCTCAAGGACTATCACAAGGTTATTTCGAAACCAATGGATCTGGGAACAGTTTACTCAAGGTGTTTGCATGGGGAATATTCAACTCTCGAGGGGCTGGTAGCGGACGTGGAGCTTGTCTTTTCCAACGCGAAGCGCTTCAATCCCCCGGGTCACTACGTCCACGACAAAGCCATTGAGGTGGAAGGAGTTTTTTTTAAAGAGCTTAACAAAGTTGCTGCCGTTTGGGCTGGCGAGGAAGGAAAGTTGGAATGCTGGCGCAGATTTGCTGATACGAGCATGAGTTTGGACGCCAAGATTACTATGCCGTCATCTTTTGCTACGTCACCCACGGTCGCGAACGAGCCTGGTCGCACGTCGCAATTTACGGATATATGTGATAATGCGCCCCCCTCCATCAGCTCCCTCGCCGTTACAGCGACCCTCCAGACCTCCGAGACGGACGATAAGAGTCTCTCTCTCTTCGATGGGGCTGAAGCTGTCGCTGGGAAAATGGCTGGCAAGGACAAATGGATGCTGGAGAAAAATACGCTGCCTGCCAAGCGCCAAAGTTTTTCCAAGAAAGGAGGCGGTGGCAAACGTCGTCGTCGAAGTGCTGCCTCCAGTTTTTCGGAGGGAGCAACGGAGGAGGAGCCCAGCTGGAAGCGCCGTCGCCAGACCTGGCTTGGAGAAGAAGTCGCTGCGTCCGTGAGGTCCATGAGAACAAGCTTTTTTGTCTGCTCGCTTACTCCCTTTACTCTACCGTCTTCGGAGAAGGAGAAAGAAAAAGCTGCAGAATACTCTAAATATACGAGCTGCTACCAGGCCCGCCCCGGTTCCGATTCTTTTACAATTTCGTCGCGTATTACAGATGCTCGTCATGCTCTTTTGGAGCTGTGTCAAACACGAAATCTTGAGTTTTCGAATATCCGCCAGGCGAAATACAGCACCGCTATGCTCTTATACCACCTGCATAATCACGATGCACCTGGTGTGGTGCCTAAGTGTACGTCGTGCCAACAAGAGACAGTCGATCTCCGGTGGCACAAGATTACGAGAATTGAAGAAATGCGCAGCAAAGACCCCGCCAGCAAGAAGCGGCCTGGGAGGCGCGTTTCAAACGAAAACAAGTCCAAATATCAAGCAGAGGAATTATGTCGAGCATGCCACGAAAAACATGCAGCAAAAGAGCAATTCATCCCACTGCCTGTAACACTTGCATCGTTGTAAGCAGCTCTTTTGCCCCTGCCGCTTAAATAGTAGAGAAAAACTAACTCGTTTTACTTGGCATGAAATTTAGATTAAATCTCTTTTTTGGTTTTTTCCTTTAGCACACTAAGCGTCACATTCTTCAATGGAAAACTTAAACAGCGATGGCTACTAATACAGCAGAATGATGGGTCCTTCGTAAAGTAAGTTATCAGGCGTTTTCGTGATGCTAACGCCGCGACAACTTAGTTTTGCCTACATCTTTTTGATTGTAATGTGGCTGTGAAAAGCAGAGCTGTTATCACCATTCCCGGGATATGGAAAAATCCCGGGGCTGTGTATCCAATTTTCCGGGATATCCATATCCCGGGCTTGTTTGACGATTTAGTGATCACCAATTCAGGGATATTGAAAAATCACGGG
>Ga0210025_1003989_pt1 | contig 12929 bp, 8 predicted proteins | sample CryGeyme20150102_FD_183989 | JGI IMG/M metagenome (GOLD analysis project Ga0210025, IMG submission 183989) | Groundwater microbial communities from Crystal Geyser aquifers in Utah, USA - Crystal Geyser metaG 2015-0102 (SPAdes) (version 2) | ecosystem: Environmental > Aquatic > Deep subsurface >...
GAAAGTAAATTAAAAAGTATATTTTTTCTCTCCTGCTTTGCTGCCGCACGAGTATTAATCGACGCTACAACTCTAGCTACTAGTGGTAGTCTCTACTAGCTAGTACTAGTAGGAGTAGCTAGAATAGCTACCTAGTACTATCCGTGATAGTAGTACTAGTGAAATTATTAATATCTTTGCGGATTCGACGAAAGCGAGGATGTGTGCTTTGTTTTAGTACAACATTTTCATACTGCTACAGGAGTCCCGTATCGTTCAAGACCCAACAGCGTTTTTTTAGATCATAATATTTGTTGCAATGTACTAGACCTACGTGGTAGTAGAGCCTACTAGCTACTAGACTAGTAGAGTAGCTATCCAGTGTAGTAGTGTAGCTATGTACTAGTACTACTACTACTATCTACTATCTACTACAACTCTCTAGTAGCTAGTATCTACAACTTATTAGGCTAAGTACAGTACTCTACTAGCTAGTAGTACTGTAGGTATTAGCACAGGTAGTTTCGAAAGTATGCAACTTCAGCTCTGGTCTTTCATATTGGAATATTATTAGATAATTATTTTTGAATTTCTATCATCAGATCTACTACAACTCTCTAGTAGCTAGTATCTACTACTAAGTACAGTACTCTACTAGCTAGTAGTACTGTAGGTATTAGCACAGGTAGTTTCGAAAGTATGCAACTTCAACTCTGGTCTTTCATATTGGAATATTATTAGATTATTATTTTTGAATTCCATGGGAACAACATCGTTTCGGCCAGGAAGTACGAACTACTGTAAGTAGCTAGCATAGCCCCTTCCATGCAGAAAGCAGGAGCCAGTTTGCTTCAAGAGTGGCAGGAGGCAGGATAGGTTGGGTTGTAAATCATTATTTTTGCTTACCAGATTGTTCGCTCTGTGCCGAAGTAGGCCAAACATGACATATGACCTTCACCAAGATGATAATCTACACTGCCGATTGGTAACCCCTGCAACACGAGAATATCTGGGTATCTCCTTCTGCTAGCTAGTGGAAGAGTAGCTGCTACTACAGCAGTGGAAGAGCTCCGAGTAAAACAGCTGTTAGAAAGTCTGTCCGGTGCTCCATAGTTCAGTCTGTCCTTCGTCCATAGTCAGCCAGAAAGGTTCTCAAAAGTGTTTGTACTGGTCGCGAAAAACAGCAGAAATCCGAACTAAACTCTAGTCCTTCACAATAACGAAATATTTGTTGTTTGGTCTTGGTGATAAAAATGCGAAGCCATGCTAACCCAGAGTCTTTACGGAGTATTGGTCATCGCTCTCAACGGCATTTGTTCACAAATGGGAACTCGCTAGTAGGACCTTGCAAAGAATAAAATCAAAACTAACTTGATTTTGATTGCCATTGCTGCTCACAAATTTTAGAGTCTTTTCGTTTGGATCCGATATCCGATCCTAACAATCAAACCAACAACTAAAAACGATTGCCCGTACACCTCCTAACCTGACAATCATAAATCACAACCAAGAATAATCCAATTCCGCCATGTTTCTTCGAACCGTTACCTTCCTCGCCTTTCTTTCCTCCGCACTTCTCCTGACCCGAAATGGCGTCAAGGCGGAAGACTACGGACTGGATTGTTCCTTTCCCATTCACAGCACCGACATGAGTTGTGGTGATTTGTTGGGAGATCGCAAAGCCTTTTACGAAAATTATGTGGATGGATGCCGGAAATATTATGGCGCCAAAGGCACTCGTTGCGATCAAACCGAAGTGGAACGTCTCAAAATGAGTCGCCGTCAGCCTCAATCTATGGTATGTTAATTGTAGTGTGTGTGTGTGTGTGTTATCGTTGTTATAATTTTCTAGGATTTTTCTTGACTCACTCGCCACCCTCCATGAATTTTCTTTAGGTCAACTACACCGACACAGGATTTCAAAAAATTAAGGCTCCCGAGGCTGTCATGAAATTGCTTCGCGAACATTGGGAAGCCAACAAGGAGAAGAAAACACAAGAAGTCTGGCCCGTCGGAAACACGTATGTCAATCACTGGGAAAGTCCCACCTACATGGTTAGCGTAGAAGATCAAAACTTGCGTGGAACTGGGGGAATGCGTTTGAAGAACCAAATTTGGGATGCCGCTAAAACTACCATTGAAGGGTGGACAGGAATGGAACTGAAACCTACCTCCATGTACGGAGTTCGTATCTACACCGAAGGCGCCGTCTTGAATCCTCACGTGGACAGACTTCCCCTTGTCAGCTCTTGCATTATCAATGTTGCACAAGATGTTGATGAACCATGGCCTTTGGAAGTTTACGACCGCCACGACCGAGCCGTTAATGTTACTATGGAACCAGGGGATATGGTCCTCTATGAAAGTGGCAGTCTCATGCACGGACGTCCCTTCCCACTCAAGGGACGATACTTTGCCAATATTTTCATTCACTTTGAACCCACAGGCCGTCCTCTAGGACGCAGCATTCCCGAAGGAGGAGCCGACCAAGAGGATAGCTTCTTTCCTCCCTACCTTCTCGCCGACTCACCCGAACTTTCCAATTGGGCCAACAACAACCCATATGGATGGAAGAAACCTTCACCTTCGGCTGCCCAAGTCGACATTGCCGAAGGACATTTCTTTGCCCAACAGGGAGATATTGAAGGACTCCGAAATTTGGCCAAGACCAACCCAAAGGCTCTGCATAAAAAAGATCGAAATGGATGGATGCCCATCCATGAAGCTATCCGTGCTGGATCGAAAGACGCTGTCAAGCTCTTGGTTGATAACGGAAGTGATTTCAATGCTCGTACGCATCATGGCCAAGGAAGTTCTCCTTTGGCTCTAGCCATTGAAGTACTGAGTGAAAATCACCCAGTCTCCAAATATTTGTCGTCCATTGGGGCTGCTAACATTGCTCCCGATGAATTGTAAGATTGTATATATTGATGGGCAGTGCCAACCAACCAGACAAATGCTCCACAAGATAGAGCAATACCGTCGTAACCTTTATAATAATTCATTTTGAAAAATCTCTAGCAGCATTGTTAGCATATATAGATGTCGTCGTCATCCTCTAGAAGAAGCGCAAAGGAGAGGATTGACCGAAAGCAAATAGAACAAAGCACTGACATCCTTTCTATGATTAATCAATGCTTCCACCCATTTGCCCTTGCTAGCGCTGCTGCCAACAGTTTCGTTCCCGCGACGCTTAGCGTGTTGCTCCAAGAGTTCCCGTCGTCCCAACGCATTCATTTGCAGAAAAAATCGAATGGCGGGTAAATGCGCACTTCCATTCATCAATTCCATGCTTTCAAGAACAAAGTTAAACTCCATTGCTGCTGCAAAGGCTTGTTGGCTGGTACTTGTGATGTCTCCGTGAATAAATAAATGGCGCAGGCTTCCGTGATTCTTGCTATTGACAGTCAATGCCTGCGCAATGTGTACGGGAGAACTTCCTGATTTTAATTTGAGGTCCACATACTCCAGAGTTGTGTTGGTTTGAATGATCCTTGCAAAGTTCTTGTCGCCCGTTTCGTCCAGCTGTACTGTTCCCAGACAAATTTCTTTCAGGGACATTGAATTGCTGTTACTGCTTTTGCTACCACTGCCTGTGTTGGTACAAAGACCAGGAAGCATTGCAACAATGTGCGCATGGTCCAGAGCGAATCCCTGCAAGTCAATCGCTTGCAGACTGGGGGCACGACAGAGCAAACCTAAGCATTCTGGAGATAACGCTCCTAATTCATTCTGGATTGCGGCATTGAAGGTAACCTTCTGCAGCGGTTGAATGGTGGCCAACGCCTTTACCAGAGGATCCAGTGTATAAGCATGTTCGGCCTGTAGACTCGAAGATGTGTTCTCCTTCTCCTTATCGTCGTCGTCGCCATTATCATCATCATCATGATCATCGGGGGGTGCCAAACGACAATTGCAGATTTTCACTTCCTGTAGAGATGGATGGCGCTGCAGTGATGCACCCAACGTAATAAAATCACACGCATTTCCATATAGTTCCAAACCCCACAGTTGCAACAATTGTAATTTGGACGCTTGGATGAGTGCCAGGGACAAGGCTTGGGTGGGAATTTGTGCCTGCTTGGGACGTCGCATTGGCCCAAAGAACAATCGTTCCAAATTCGGTCTAGATCCCAGGGCTTCAAAAAATACTAGGACCTCGGATGGAGACATACCAGCAAACGACGTGTGAATATGTACTCGAATACTCTTCAGAGACGTATTGGCATGAAGTGCTTCGCTCAGTTCCAGTAGATTGGAGGCAGCGTCCAGGGAAGTCTCAAAATGATGGAGACGCGCATTGTTTTGACGTAACAGCTGATAGTCGTAGTCGTGAAAGTTATCCATCTTCAACGCACTACTACAATCCTTGAGATTCAAAAGTGTTTTTTACAGAGAGTGAGAGAAGGTGAGAGGATTGGTAGAGGATGGCAGCTAGATAATAGATGAATTTAGTATTGCAGTTGGAAATTGAGATAAAGAATTCACCAAATAAAAGAAATTGATTAGAATAAATGTGCGTTCAAGTTTATTTTTTAGACCGGTAAGCTGGAAGAACAGATCGTATCTTTCTCGCTTTGAGAATCTCAAATCGCAACACGCAATTACGATAATAAATAATGTTAAACCAAACCTCAACAAATGAATAATAATAAGCGCACGCAGTTTTGACCATGATGCACCAAAACCAAAACAGTCCACACATTTTACCTGGGGCCACTCGTCCACCCCCAAAACAGCTGGATGTCAATCAGATCAAGGTACTTGAACAGCAGGGATTCACAGGAAGTCTTATCCAAGCTGTGTCTTACTATGCCAATACGGTCCCTCTTTCTGTCTGGGTTATTGATAACAGCGTGTCCATGCAAGTACGAGATGGGCATCGCCTGCAAGGTTCCACTTACACTGGTCTACACAAGATCGACTGTACACGATGGAATGAAGCTCAGGGTGAGGTCGCGTATCATGCGTACATGGCGGGATGTTTATGCCTACCCTCTCGCTTCATCATGGTCCATCACGCGTCGGTGCCTCCCAATGTTGCCTCGTGCTTTTCCGTTGCCGAACGAGGTCCGACCGCCGTGCAAGAAGATTTGCAAACGGCACGATACATCATGGACCAAGTCCAACCCGTGGGTACGGTTACACCATTGACCCATCACATTCTGGAACTGAGAAAAATGGTAGTGCAAATGACACCACAATTGCTTCGAGAAGGAAAGGAAGTCAGTGTCGTCTTTTGTACAGCAGGACCACCCACAGATACACAAGGACAACAGAACCACCAAGTCTATCACGAATTTGTACAGGCTCTGCAGTCCTTGGAAGGGTTACCGGTCTCGGTGGTGGTCCGACTGTGTACTGATGATGAACGAATCGTGGACTTCTACAATACACTGGATGCTAAATTGAATCTGTCCTACGATGTGCTGGATGATTTTCTTGGAGAAGCCATTGAAGTTTATCTGAGAAGTCCTTGGCTTAACTACACGCTAGCACTTCACCGATTTCGAGAATTTGCCTTTGACATTCCTGTACTGGATGAAATCGATGAACGGCCCTTGACGCTGCAGGAGCTTTCGCAACTCTGTGCCTTGCTCTTTAAAACTGCATCTCCGCTACCGGATCCGGTGGTGGATTGGATAGGCTTCTTGCGAGCTCTGTCGCGTGCTCAGGCACAGGAAAAGCTACAATACAATCCCATGACCAAAACCTTGACACCGTGGATCGATTTGGGGCGGCTGCATTATATGTTTGGTCGCAACATGCCCTTTCCACAGGATTTACCTAGTCCGCAACGGGGACAGCCGCAGTCATCACCACCACCACAATTTCCTCCTCAATATCAGCAACAACCCATGGGGCACGGACAATGGCAACAACCACAACAACCAAATGTTCAAGCACAACAGCAACCCCTGCACCAGCAATACCACCACCAGCAACAGCAGCAGCAATACCAGCAGCAGCAGCAATACCAGCAACAACCACCACCACCACCACATGCAGCTCCGACTCATCATCCGCAGCAACCGCAAGCCCCACCTTCTGCATCCGGTGGTCCCTTGGCAAGTAAATATCAACACGTCGGCACAGGAGACAACGACAGCATAACAACAGCCATCAAACGAGGCGTCATTACTACCTGGGCCACAGCTCCTCCGACACATCAACAATTGGTATCTATTGATCAACTGCTGGCAACCATTTCCAAAACATTTCCACCGGCTTTTGGCCTTCCCGATCATCCCTACTTTCAGAAGTGGAAGCCCTTTGCGGCAGATGCTCTGCGAGAGCGAGAGGAAGCAGTGCTGAAGCGCGCCGTGAGAAAAACTAAGTTTTTTCTGCATCCCGACAAACGCCCCAAGGACTTGACCAAAGAACAAACATTTCTCTTCAACATGTTGTGGGATATAGTCGCCGATGCCTGGGAAGCATTTGGTGGTAGTAGTAAGTAAATAATAATTATGAAAAGTATGTGAAAATGGCCGGAAAACGAACACAGAGATTAGGGCAGTCCAGGGGTACTGTCACCCCTATTCCTCCAAAACGGAGGATAGTCTAGATAACTCTTACTTAGCATGGTTCCTAGGTGTCCATGGCCCACTGGTTAAGGATTGATATCCTTTAATTAACCAACGCCATGACGCTGGAGGACGATTACAAACAAACAAAGAAGAAGAGAGTTTATTACCTGTATCAAACTACAAATTTAGGGTTAATTGTGAAAGAGTGGTTATGAGCTTTGTTTCTTGGCCAGCAACCAAGCATTTTTTCCTCTTCACACATTGCTTTCTTCTCATACATAATAATCGTAATCATCTTGGAAGAATTCAATCCCTCATCAGCATCTCCACATAACTCAGACATACAATGACAGTTGAAACCATGGACAGTGAAATGATCGAAGAAGAAGGGCATCACGATGTCGAATTGTCGGCAGCCACCACTACAATTGATCCTTCCGTCATTTCGTCTCGCATTCGTCAATCGGCTTCGTTGCAGAAGGAAGAACAAATGGTGGACGCGGAAAGCGCTGGTTCAGGAGCCCAACAACCTCACTTTCCCAAGCTATCAGCCGTGCAAGCCAGTGGTAATCGCTCGGAATATCGCCGTGTCCGATGCCCTCCTCATCGATACACTCCTCTCCGAGAATACTGGGAACAAATTTTGACGCCCCTCGTCGAATATCTCAAATTGCAAGTACGTTACTGAAACATGGACTGTGCTCTTACGAAACAAAATGTTGGTTTATTTTTGTCTGCATTCATTTTGTTCTTTGTGCAGGTTTGTAGTAGCTTTGCAAAGGATGAAGGCAATCCCACGAGCTAGCAGAGATATCGTGTTGTTCTTGGACACTCAAACCCATTGAATCCAGGAAGCCTCGGTATTCGATAACGACATGGGGCGATCAATGGGTCGCTGTCTGATGCATATTCTACACAAACTTTGTTACTGTTGAAATGTGAGACGAAAATGCTACAGTCCTATGTTTGACTTATCGCTTACCTTCCATGTGCCTCTCTTCTGCACAGGTCCGATTCAACACAAAGACTCGTAGTGTCGAAATGAAAACGTCCGCCCATACTTTGGACACGGGTGCACTTCAGAAGGGAGCTGATTTTGTTTCTGCTTTTATGCTGGGATTCGAAGTGCAGGATGCGGTGGCTTTGTTACGATTGGATGATTTGTACGTGGAATCCTTCCAGGTGACCGATGTCAAATTGCTCCGGGGAGATCATCTTTCCCGTGCCATTGGTCGTGTTGCCGGACAAGACGGAAAAACTCGATTTGCTATTGAAAATGCTACACGAACCCGTATTGTGGTGGCCGATCAGAGGATACACTTGTTGGGTTCCTTTGCCAATCTGCGCGTAGCACGAAACGCTATTTGTGACTTGATTTTAGGTGCACCCCCGGGAAAAGTCTACAATAACATGAGGAACGTTGCCAAACGAATGAATGAGAGGTACTAAAAAGAAAGAATATAGTAGGAACGAACGCCATGCCGGTACTCTCGTTACTGAAACTACTCTCGTAATGTCTACTGACTGGCAAGGTCACAATCGAATAAAATTTAGCGGATGCAAGCAAAGCACATGTCGTTTACTGTAAAGAGGCGCATAAGACGTTCAAGGATATGTTGTGTGTAGACCGCGGCTTTGTCTCGCACCACTAGGAAATTTGGCTCTCTAGAAACATCTAGCGAGAATTTTTTCGACCGTCGATTGCAGTTTGGCATCGATTCTTCCAGGAGAAACAAAGTTGCCTTTACCGTGGCGCTTATGGTCGCCAAGCATCACTGCCGCAATATGTGACGACAACTATCGGTATGACGGAGACTACAAGAGGGCCTTCCGCGGCTTTGCCAGAGCTCTGGCTGCTTGCGTCTGAAGTCGAAGTTGGCGTGTCCTAATTGGGCTGATGGCAGACGAAGAGTATTGCTTGCTCCTTTGCTCCAAGATGAACCGTGTGACAGGCGATGCCTTGTTGCAGTGACCTGGGCGCGCTCCAAAGGCCAGCTACAATGTGAGAATGTGAGCAATGTCAACTAAAATAGATTATCGAAATAACCCAACTATGTCAGCCTGTCGTCCACTCGATCACCCTGCTAATTATCGCTGCGTGTTTGCGCCTCAGTTCGCGTGAGTTGAAAGCACGCGCGTATGCTTGTGCGATATCAAGGCTACCTTTTCAGGTACTGCTTCGCTTCGCACTCGTCAACCACTCCATGATTCTATCGTACTACGTAGTACAAGGCTACAAACAAAAGACGAAAATGAACTAAAAGCAGCATGGCAGACCAAATCAATCTTGCGCCCGGACAGCCAACATACCAAAGAAACGCCGAAACCCGGGTTTCCTGTCTTTGGCCTGCGGGCTCACTAGGCTGGCCTACTAGTACTACTAGACTAGTAGTCTAGTACCCTGGAACAATACTAGAATAGTTACGGTACCAGTCCTGGTAGCACGAGCCAGCACAACAATGGAAAGGTCTGGACAAATCGGAAACAAGGGTGCACCCAATAATTGAAAAATTTACCCTTTATAATTAAAAAAATGAATGTCTACTTAACGGGGATCACAACAGTGGAGTTCCCGTACTAGTAGTACGGTACTACCTGGTAGTAGTACTACAGGCCAGCAAAAAAAAATTATGAAGAAAGAGTTCTTGCTTAAGTATGAAAAAGACATACAGTATGCTGTGCAGTATTGAACAAGAACTTGGGGATACCGGTACGTGTGAAAGGGTTTTACCGGTACCTAAGAAAAAGAAGAAAAAATCATTATCAGTTTGATAGTAGTCTAGGACATCTCTGTGCAGTTTTCGCGTACCAGGTAGACTTCAGGAGAGTGAGCACCCCGATTACTGCCTGTAACACGTGAGAACGCTGCATACTTCGCACTTTGCAGATAGAAACGCACCGTACTGGAATAATAAAATCCTCAATAACCATCATCTTGGAAAATCTGCCAGTGGTGATGTGTTATTATTATTTACTGGTAATAATATTATGATTGTTTCGCTCTCTAGCTAGTAGAAGCAACGTAGAAAGGTATTTTCGAAACCTACCAGACAACTCTCCACTAGCAGTAAGTCTTTGTACTTTGGACCTCCTGTTGGTCTGTGATTCTCCTTTTGCATATGGTTGTATTCAAGTCTGTTTGAAATTTGAAACGGTCTTCAATAAAGTCTGACAGGCCCGATCCTTTATTCATTGTTCACACCAGTGCTTGCAATTGAATTGTTTAATCAGCGATATTCCCGAAACACCAAACTGGAAATGGATCCGGACTCTTCTCTTTGCACCCGAAACCCCACCCTCCTCCTAAAGAAGCGGGTCGGTCTGGAGCCAGAGGCCGATGGCGATGACAGACCGGCAACCGAAGTGGCAAGGAGGCACAAGAAACCACGTCTAAAGGAAGGCGGAGCCGGAACCTCAACAAATGTTTCCCTACTTCCTGCCAGATTGCCCACGGGCGCTGACCGTCCGTTCGGGGCTCTGCCAGATGCAGTCCTTGCTCGTTTGATTGCCGAAACGCAACAGAAAAACTCTGACTTGAAGCGTTATTTGTATCCTTCGTCTCCAGGCATTAGCTCTGATGCGCTAACTTCTAGATTCGATCCATTGATTGGTATGTGCCCCCCAACGGTTAGATATTACCATCATCAAACCCGGGTCGGTATGCTGGGTGCAGCGATGAGGTATCCCCAGTATCTTCCTACACCATTGACACTGACCACCACGTCCATGACACATCTGAAAAATCACAATCGATTCCTCGCTGCTGCACCAGGTGTACCGCTCGAACAGCCCAATCCTGTCCGTCAACCACCAAAATTAGGCAGTGGTCTGAAACCAGCCGCCTTGTCTCGCACCTCATCGATTGATCTCAAGAAGGCAGCCAGCCGTAGTAATCAGCATGCTCATCAGGAAGAAAAAGAAGCTTTAAGCGACTACCATCATGCTCACTACAGTAAGCGTGTCTGTATTGGATTGGCCATTGACGAAGATCCCAATTGGTTGTCCAAGCTGCAAACCTTTGTTCGCATGCATCTCCTGGAAGTTTGTTGGGCTGACCGAGAAGATGTGGCGGTTCGCAATGCCAGTAAAAAGGTTGCAATGGATCAAGTTGGCATCCGCTGTCGCTTTTGCGCCCACAGACCAGCTGGCTGTCGGTCGCAACGTTCCTCGGCATTCCCATCTAGTATCCCTCAGTTGTATCAATCGTTTACAATGATGCTTCGCGATCATTTCGATTCATGCTCATGCATTCCACCGGACGTCATGAGCAAGTACTTGGTTCTCAAGAGCTCTACTTGCCAAGGCGCAACTGAGGCGAAGAAATATTGGAGTTACTCAGCAGCCAAACTTGGAATGGTAGATACAGAGGTAGGCATTATCATGAACGATGAAACCAGAACAAAGGCCACGTCAATTCCGGCCTTTGGTTGGGTTTCGGGAGAGTGTGCCGTGCCTGAAGCTCCCGGAGGTGGCCCCATTCTCCTTGTCAAGGAAACCGATCAAGCCGCTGTTTCCGGCTTTCTCTATGCGCTCATTTCTCAGTTTCAAAAGATCGAGCTTCTTCCGTCAGAGCGCAAGGGCAACCGCAAGAGTCTCAAGATTGGATTACCTGGATTCGGTTGCATTTACTGCACAGCCAAAGGCCGCTTCGGCATGAGTCGCGTCTTTCCTGCCAGAAGAAGAACTCTCCCGATTCGCATCGCGGACATGTACGACCATATGTGCCGATGCAACTTATGTCCTACTGAAGTTAAGACAAGGTTGCAGCAGTTACGCGAAAGTGAACAACAAGGCAGCAACGCCGAAAGAATGTTTTTAGATTCCGTATGGGATCGCCTCTTCCATGAACAAGCCAATCCTGAAGCCGTTTGCAAGACATTACTGTAGTTACCGCACGAGGTTAAAATTGCCTTCATATTGATAATTACTATAATTTTTGGATCTTAAGTAGATCAGCAAATCAGCCATAAAGGAGAAAGAATAGTTTATCTACTCCACCGCTACTACTACCTACTAGCTAGACTTTAGCAAAAGGTGGTGAAAATGGGAGCAGTAGCAGTGGAGTACTGGTACTCGGTAGCTGCTACTCCGGGTACTACCACGTGGTACTAGCTAGAGTAGGAGTAATGAGAGAAGTTCTCTCAAAAACGATTACCAACCCACTCTACTAAGAGTAGCACAGTAGTAGCTACTCTAGTAGAGTCTATTTCGCGCCTAAGGCCAATCCTTACGGTAGTTATAATACGACCGTGACTGCTGTCTCGGTCGGATATTTCATGATTCTTCGACCTTACAGTGTCTTCGCACGGGACTACTCATGCGAAAACGTCTGTCTTCCATCCGTTTCCTCCGAACAAAGGCTTCTAGTCTCGGAAAAAATATTCTTTCAACGAGACTACTCCCTCCAACATCCCATGCTATTCTTTATCTACTTGGAAGAAAAGTTAATTTCAGAACAGAGGCCGGTGATCAAGGGAATCCATGTACCAGCTCACAAACCCACTACTCCTATTAGAGTAATAGGCAAGTAGTACTAGCCAACATGGTTGTACCGGAGAAAGAAGATGGTGGGGACCTTGGCAGCAGCAACAACCAGGAACAACAACACCATCAACAAGAATGTGGTTCGTCAGTGGTGTCCTCGTTCTGGTGGCAGGCCTTGAAAAGGAGACGACAAGCTGAGGAAGAGGAGTCTCTTAAGTCTGCCAAAAAGAAGAGACTTGAATTGATAAAGCATCAAATGGAACAGGACCTCATTATCTTTTCATTAGATGATCATGATGTTGAAGACGACAAGAACGTTGGGCAGCGACGGGGGAACAAGAGAACAACCAAGAAGAAGTCAACCAATGGGGAACTTCCTTTTAGGCGTCGGATGCAGGGTGTTGTCTTGTACAAAGACCCTGTTACAATGGAGATGAAAAAAAATGGATCCAACCATGTCTTTGTGGTATAACTATTATTGCAAAGGACTTGAGCATGGAATGGAACTTATTCCTTCGTTCCATGATAAATTCAGACGCAGGTTCAGATTGCCATACACTTGTTATCTGGAGTTACTGGAAATGTGTGAAGAAGAGGCAGCATCTAATGATGGCTACATGAAACGATGGAAAGTGGGAGCAAAAGCTGCCAGCAAGAAGGCAGCAACCCCGCTGAGTCTACTCCTTCTTTGTGCTTTGCGATATCTTGGACAAGGTTGGACGTTTGACGATTTGGAGGAAAGCACAGCAATCAGCCAGGAAGTTGTTCGGAATTTTCTTCATGAATTCATAGCTTATGGAGCTGAAAAGCTCCTCAAGAAATGGGTCTATAGTCCCCGTGACTTGGAAGAGGCTTACTCAGTAACTGCTGAATACACTGATGCTGGGTTTCCAGGTTGTGTTGGCAGCATGGATGCTTCTCATATTGAGCACTCTCGCA
>Ga0210025_1003993_pt1 | contig 12919 bp, 9 predicted proteins | sample CryGeyme20150102_FD_183989 | JGI IMG/M metagenome (GOLD analysis project Ga0210025, IMG submission 183989) | Groundwater microbial communities from Crystal Geyser aquifers in Utah, USA - Crystal Geyser metaG 2015-0102 (SPAdes) (version 2) | ecosystem: Environmental > Aquatic > Deep subsurface >...
GTATCAAGTAGTGATATCAGAGTCCTCTCACTTTAACAGTATTATCTAATAATAAATACAAGTATCATCAAGTGAAGACCATACTAAAGTATAGACATAGTGTTTGAATTGAAGTGTCTATTCAACAGATGGTGAAAATGACTTTGTTTAAAGTTAAGGTTACAAAGTGAAAATTAGAGTAATAATAGTACAGGTATAAATACCGTCACTATTAACGCGTAACATAAGCAACCAAAAACTAGCAGAAGCACAAGTGTGTGATGAGAAAAGAGCAGAAGCAGGCAGGAATAACGAAAAAATAACAGAGAGTGTTTTTTAATAATATACCAGTGCAATAGCCTCTGACATTTCTTTCATCATTTCACTCTCATGGCTTGGAATTTGTATCGCAATTTAGGAATACTAGTTCTGTGTTGTGGATATACCTTGTTTGATTTTTGGTGGAGAGATCAAGTGGAGGAAAGTGAAGCAGGTGCAGTAGGTGGAGGAGCATTGAGTCAAAGTTTAATTTTGCGTAACAAGCACCAAGCACAAACAATAGCATTATGGATTCCACCAAATTTAAATCATGACATACAGCAATCGGCAACAGTGGGCTTGCAGAAACTACATAATAATGCATCATCTCCCTTCGAGACTGCTTTTTCATCTGTTCCAGATATCATTGCCTCATCGACGATCGGATTTCCTCTCAGGTGGCATTCGTGTACGTTACAACCTCTCCTGGAAAATTCTTGGATTGAATCACAAGTGAAAAAAACGGAGGGTGTTGATAGCTTTAATTATTCCGATACCACCACAACAACAACAACATCTACGTCGGCCACGGACAATTCAGAATCTGTTAAACCCTTGCACATTGTGGTACTTGGCGGTTCATCTTCGGCTCATGCCGCTAAATTGTGCAATGCAGAAGGAAGATCGAGAACTCCGACAAAAAAGAAGATGTTTATAACGACAACAAATTCGACAAACAATTCTTCTTCTACTTCATCGGTCCAATTCTCGTCATCCAGGAGTACAAATGCTGGAGGAGGAGGACGAGGAGGAGGAGGAGAAGAAGAAGACCTCTTTGCGGGACGATACAGCAATATTCTCGACCAACAGCTCAATAGGGATTTTCAACTGCAGCAGCAGCATCAACAGCATCAACAACAACAAAAACAGAACCAGCCTTCAACTTCACCTCAGTTTCCAACCTTCAATGTTATTAATATGGCACAAGGTGCTTCCGATACCGTATGGAATGCGCTCATGTTGGATGAATTGGTGGATGCAGCCAACTTGTTACACGGAGCTGATGTTCTGATTGTAGAATACGGAATTAATGATGCCCTGGGAGGAACTACCAAACAACCCCGGCGTACAGATGAACATTTGGCACAAATGATGAACTTTTGGCTCTGGAGAGTATGGTCGCTCTTTCGGAATGAAGCTGGACGAGATCCGCCTCCCATTTTGTTTGTCTACTTGTGGGATGCGGATGTGTACAGGGCCACTACGACCATCGAGGATAGTAGCCAGCTATTTCCCGGATACGAAATTAATCGCGACAAATTGTTACATCGAAAAGGTCTCGGACAAACCTCTTGGATGGCACAACATGCCGTTCTTGAATATTATCGAAATTTGGGATGGAGTATTGGAGCCATCAATGTTGGTGCCATTGTCAATGCTACAGTGGTGGCCGACAATCCAGGAACGTTGTTGGACGACAAACATCATCCCAATTGCGAGGGGATGCACGTCATTACCGCTATGATCCGGCATGCGCTCTATACAGATCTGACCCATTGTTCTGCAACTGATGATAGTAGGAGTAAAGAACAACAGCGACAACGGACTATGGATCCGGCTCTATTTCGACCAATGAACATGGAATCTAACAACAACAAAAGTCGCAGCCAAAACTCTCCTTCAGCAAAGCTTCTCCACACACTCCTGGACAAGAATGTTACAGTGGGATCTATTATGGAATGGGAACCCAATGTTGGATCGTCGTCGCTGGTTTTGGGAACCGACAGTGAAGTATTCAATGCTTCGCATGTCGAGGAAGACGTCGGAACAAAATCCTACCCGTGGCGCGCCGATCGAAAACAAAGCTTCACGTTACCTCTGTGCCCGTCCGTGCCAGGTTATAGTGACAACGAAGCAGTCGAAGCAATGACGTCGTACCAAGAAACGCCTATCCATTTTACGCTTTTGGAACCCAATTTGAAATGGATCGGCATTGGATATCGTTTCATTGCTCAAAACGAAGATGCCGAATATTTTGCGACTATTGAAATGAAAATCAATGATGAAGTTTTTGTGTTGACCGATAAAGACCAAGGGGTATATGGTCGAAACCGAACGGTGCTCGAATTCGACCAAGTTGAAATTGTGAAAGACTGGTTTCGGATTGCCGACTTTGTACAACAACCACCACCTCCCAAGTATTCGATATGCTTTTGCTACAGAATCCGGAAAACACAATCCACGTTTACTTCCGACATAGAGTTGCACCAGAAGCAACTTTTGGGAGCCTGCCCGTTTGAAAATGCGACAAATATTCAAGAGGTTTGTAGCATTTGGAATGAAATGAGTAGTTTTGACGCATCCAGGAGATGTCCGTACGAACAGCTACAGACTGTTTCAAAGGCCTGCTTTGAATGGGTGGACACCGAGCTGGATCGTATCCAGGAGCAAGATTTTGATAGTGAAACGCGACAAAGAGGAGAAGAAACAGAGAAAAACAGCAGCCCCATTATCCATCCACCTCAACTGAATTGGATTGTTGGCGTGGTAAAAAAAGCGAGTAGCTTCGATAATCCATAATGCTTTAAGCCATGTAAATATTGTAAGCCCGGGTAATTGAAGGAAGCGAAAGATACCAGATATTTTTTCGTTGCCACATACAGAGCCATTTCTAAAAAGTCTTCTACACTGAGCGGGTTGTTTAGCTGTTTGACACTGCCGAACTCAATCAAACTTACTACCTGCGTTTTGACCGGAAGGAGTGTCCGGTTCGGTGTCGCATTTAAGCTCTGATAATGAAAGTAGTGGTGATCGGAGGCGGCATCGCTGGGCTAGCAGCATGTACTGGGATCCGAAGCTACGCGGACGATGAACTGGAAGTTATCTTGGTGGAACCAAAAGATCACATAGAAGTGTTTTGGGCGTCCTATCGTTCCCTCTTTGACGCCGAAATGGCGCAATCATCTATCTTTTCACTTGAAAAATACGCCTTCAAACACTCCGTTAAGCACATACAATCCACGGCTCAAGAGCTGACTGATCACCAAGTAAAACTGGCCAATGGAGTTACCATTGAGTTTGATGTATGTGTCCTGGCCATGGGAGCTTCCATGCCCTACCATGGATTGGGACGAGGGTTTGAGGCAGCCTCTAATACTCGTGCTGATCGCTTGAAAGCCTTGGCTACCTCGGGGCTGCAGGTTATACTTGTTAAAACAGTGCTAATTGTTGGTGGAGGTCTGGTTGGTTCCGAGCTAGCGGGGGATATTGCTGTTTACTCGAAGAATGCAAGCAATAGTACGAGGGTTATTTTGGTGCATTCAGGGGATCACTTGTGTCCTGAGATGAACGACAAAGCAGGCCAGGCGGTGAAAACCAAGCTGGAAGAATTGGGAGTCAAAGTTATCTTGAACGAAAAAGCCGTGAAAAATAGTGCTGGAAAGATGGTACTTGAGTCTTCTGGAAAAGTAATAGAAGCGGATCAGGTGGTCATGACTGTTGGAATCGATCCAATGAATTCCTTTGTCGATCCAGGTTATCTCAACCAGGAGGGTTGGGTAGAGGTGGATGAATACTTTCAGGTCAAGGGGGCTGGAGGCAAATTGTTTGCCTTTGGTGACTGTTGCACGTTACTGCCCAATACAGGTTATGGAGCTCTGCAGAATATAAACGTGATCGGCTACAATATCAAACAGACGCTCAATTCCAAGAAAGTGGGCAGCAGCCAATTGCCCAGCCTGTCCAAATATTACAACCCCCTTGAAGCATATATCTGCACTGTGGGTCCAGACGATGGCGTGATATTTACTCCGTATTGTTCGTGCGATTGCCTTATACCAAGATTCAAGAACTATTCCATGTTTCTGTTCGAAGTAAGGTACAAGCTTGGGCTTGAGGCAGAGATCGCATAGCATCTCGAAGCCCATATAGGTGTACCTGCTCTCGCAGTTGCGCTGTGCGGTCGCGAACTAGCTGGGTTTGATGAATAAAATAGATTTACGTACTGTACAGGTGCTACTGAAGCAACTGCATCTCTATTCTACAGCATTTTCGTGCCGCCATAGGAATCTGGTGAACTCCCAGACTGCAGGGAGGCGTTGTTAAGAAGGGGTGCTGTCGAATCTTGGAAAATAACTGACTCGCTCTCGCCCGCCTCATCATTCTGTGCGTACCGCTGCCTTGAGTCGACCTTCTCGTCAGGCAAAGCGTACGCAAAGCCTGCTGCTACAAGCATCAAGCCAGAAGAAAAAACAAACATAGAACCTGGCCCTATGAACGCACCATCTTTGGTCAAGTGATACACAAAACGCATGGCCATAGGGCCTGTGCCCGATGCCAAAGCTTTCACAGAGTACAACGCGCCTTGAATTCTTCCCTGTTCTGATTCATCCACATTGTTCGCTTTAATGGCTGAAATTGTTGGAAAGGACATATTTGTGAAAGATCCAATACCCATGGCAGCAAATATCATTGCCTTGTCCTGGGCAATACCATACATGAAATTGTTGATTGCTCCAAGTACAAAGCACCACGTTACTACCATCCTTTCTCCCGCACACTCTATGAATGGTTTCAAAAAAGCTGCTTGCGAAAGTATCCCCAACAAACCCATGATCAAGAACATACTTGCCAAATCATGGTCGTTGAATGCTAGTCTTTCCTCCACGTAATAAACCAGCAAAGTTTGATCGCCTGCGCTGACCATCCCAGAAAAGAAAGCAAGTAATGCAAGTAATCGAAAGAGCTCACTTCGGTTCAAAATGGATAATTCCCAAGCCGGCCTCTTAATGTTCCATAGAATTTTCTCCGTTGCGGTCATGCCCTCCATTTGCGAGGAACGTACTTGCGAGGCAATTGCGGCCATCTCAGGATCAACTGTCTCGGGAAAGAAAAGAAGTGTGTTCAAAAATCCAAATACAATCACAACCAATGATAAGACAGAAACCTGAAAATGCGGCATGAGTAGAGCCAGTGTCGGTGCCATGGAAAATCCCAAAAACAACCCAGCCAAAAGCATCCCAAAACTCGCCGCCCTCCACTCTGGTGGCATGACATCCGACAAGGCCGAGAGTGACAATGCGATCCAGTTGATTAGTCCCGTCAGGGCACCAGTCGTATAATACCATGCAGGATTCATTTCTGGGATCATCTGCATCAAGACCAAGCATACAGGTGCCAAGATACTAAGAAAGACACCAGCAATGAGAAGGGCTGTTTCAAAAACAACATCATCAACAACAAACAAAAGAGTATCGACGGGCACAGATAGAGTTAGTGAGACGCAGGGCAAGATCAAGTATTGAAAATATCGCAAAGACTACGGCACGACTAAATAGATGTCGTTCAGGTCAAACAGTCGTACCTCGACGACCATGTTCGTCACTCAAGGAACCCATCAAACTGCTTGATGCAAAGGTAAGGACGTTGCTGACTAAATTCCCCAGGGCTGAAGCATTCTGTGCATCAGCGCTGCCGTCTAAGCAAGCCTGTGGTTTCCATGCCATTTCGTAGTCGGCACAATTCATTTCATCGCGGTAGTCGTGATTCAATCGGGCGTACCGGTCGGTCATTACGGCGGGGACGACACCAACTGTCGATCCCGATCCCAAGGCTAAAAAAACGATCAATACCAAAATGGCGCGTGGTCCTTCTTTGGAAGTGAACTGCACGAGGAACGATTCGCGATGGAAGATGCTCGGCCGTTCAACAGGTTCGAACAGATCTAATTCTGCAGGTTCGTGATTGCTCGAGGGAATGTTCTCCCTGTTACTATTAGGAAGGTCTTCCCGTTCATTGCCGATCTCTGGTTGTTGTGGTGACATCTTAGCTTAACCACGCAATCTTGACTCTACAGTACTGTATCTATTAACCAGACAAGAAATAAGATGAGTGATGACAACTACTGGTAACTCGTGGAGGTATGCGGTATGAGGTGTGATATAAGAGAAGAAAGGAAGAAGTTGATATTCTCAAAGAATGAGGCAGCCTCCGCAAACTCCTACGTGTTCCAAAACCCTGTCCCTTTCTACCGTACAAATACCATGTACTGTTACTAGACTACCAGGTACTCCTACTTCCAGCTCATTGGCATAATAATAATAAAATAATAGGCACGATGTCAAAGCAAGGCTGAATAAAAAATATATTTGGCAAGAACAACAGATTTGTCTACTCTAGTGAATAATACTGTACTGCAATATATTGTAGAACAATATTGTTATAGCGCTTACGAAACCAAACAGATTTTTGAATTTTTTTCCTCATGCTCCTCCATTCAATCAATTCATTTTCATCCAGTCAAAACATTACCACCTCCTCCAATCATCAACCTATCTTCGCCGCTCATCTATCGTTGCTCGTCCATTCACATTAAAGCATATTTCGCCAGAGCTCTTCTTACCCTAAAAGTCATCTATTCTTATTCTTTTTCTTCTTTGTGTTTCGTTTGGTTGGTGTTTGATATCCCCAAAATTAGTACGCGAGCTCGCGAAATCGCTGCTCATTTTCCTCCTTTTGAGCTTTCTGGGCTGCATACTTTTCACGCTGTCGTTCGCGACATCGAAGACACTTGGTTGCATGTCCTTTTTCACCAAAGGATGCCCAGCAACGAAAGTTTTTGCAACCCTTACACCACTTAATCTCCATGCCACTGCTTCCAATGATCCAAACATGTACATCACAGAGCGTACACAACCCCTTGTTTTGCGTCGGGATGAAGGCTTCATCCGAGTTGGACTTGGAACCTGTGCGGGCCTTTTTATATTTAACAGCTGCAGCTGTGGGACAGCCAGTGCCACACATGACGCAACTACGGAGATTGCCAGGAAGCGACAGGGAAGGAAAGTTCATGAGACTCACGAAATCGGGTACAACAAGGTCCTTGTCAGCTTCAATGTCCCTAAAAGATTTAATGATACAGGAATGAGAAAATTGTGAGTGTGTTGCCGTAATGCGCAAAGTCACCGATACAACAAAAAACCAGAACACTATCGATGGCCGGTGGAAATACATACCCTTGATATCTGGAGGGAATTGGAGGCTTCATGCGATTGCAACGCCTCTTTGACTCTGGGATTTCAGAGTAATCAACCACAACCTCTGTTTTGGGCGAAGTAACTCCGGCTGGCAGCGACTTATCGCCTATGGTGCCACTCTTGGAAGGTGTCATGGTGGCAAACTGGAACTCTCGGTTGCGTTTGTGGCCAGTAACACGGCTCCTCAAGATACTACTACCCGTAGCTGTTGGCTGCTTTGGAGATGCCAGGAGCTGCTTCGGAGAAGACAAACGCTGTTTCTGATGCATCAACTTCTTTTGTTGCATGAGAATAGCAATTCGATCTTCGAACATGTTGCGTTCCCATCGCTGCATGTTGTCCCATCGCTTCAATTCCCGCATTTGATCAGAGTACGACCACTGGCCGAAATCTTCAACTTTTTTGACAACGAAAGCAAAGTCGGTGTCAAAACCCAGAATGTGTTTTGGAACACTGATCCAAGAGTCCTTTCCTTCAGCGTGCTGTTCTGGAAAGAAAATGGCGTTAACAGAGCTGATGCTGGTCAAGTCGACATTTTGAAGCATTCTTTCCTCTTTCCGAGAGTACTTCGGTACAAAGGGACAATGATTTTCCGGTGAACCATTATCTAATTCGCTCATTCCTTGGCGCTTATGATCTAAAAAGCCGAAGTCGGACATGGTTACTGCAGTAGGCTCGGTGCTAAAGCGAATTGGGTGGTCGATTCGATGAGGAATTCTTTTTTCTTAGTCTCGTCGTAAATTGATGATTCGATCAACGTTAACATGCAGCGATCGATCAGGACCAGCGCAAATTGATAATTTCGGATATTTCCATAAAAGTAAGAGGCATGTATCGCTTACCCAGACGAAAGTTGATACGCATCTCTTAATACGGCTCGTGGCGTCTGTCGCAGATTGGACCTCGCTAAATCCTTGTCGAGAGCAGAAAGTGAGATGAGACAGCTCCACTGGCTATGGTATAACGGAAGCGTTAGATTTATATTTAGAGTCAAGGCTTTCAAGAAATTACGAGTTCTCTAGTCTACCTTCGTCGTAGGTTTACTCTCTACCGTAGCTAGCTAGTACTAGTACTACTAGCTAGTAGTACTGGCTAGACTAGTACTACTAGTACCACTACTAATATTAGCTACTCGAGTAGTGCTCTACTACTAGTACGATAGTAGTCACTACTAGCTAGTAGTAGTAATAGTAATAATAGTAGACCTGCTTTACTACTACTGTAGTACCTCTAGTAGCTACTATTAGTAGTAGGTACTATCTACCACCACTACTACTACTACTACTCTAGCTAGCGACTCCAGAGTACTAGCTAGCTAGTAGAGAGGAGTACTAGTACTTTGTAGCATCAAACTGTCTACTGGTGCCTACCAGGTACTACTAGCTAGTAGCTAGCTACTAGCTGCCTAGTAGCTAGTAGTAGTACTAGCTAGCTACTACTCGGGTAGAGAGTAGGCAGTAGTAGTAGACTACTACTACTACTAGGTAGCTACTAGTACTGGTACTACTAGCTAGCTAGCTATTCTTGTAACTACTCGAGTACTGGGTACCAGCTCCTACTAGCTACTAGAGATATAGTGTCTTCCTATGAATTGGATTTGTTTCGATTGTGATTGTATACAGTAGTGGTATGCGTTGCGTGTTATCTTATATCGCGCTAGCTTCGCTAGTTTCCCCTGGGAAGCAGCTGCGTAGTTTTTACTTTTTACTTCCGGCTTTTGCAACGAGGCGAGCCTTTTCTTTCTCTTCCTTTTGCAAGGCGTACTTCTCTCGTTGGCGCTCACGGCAGCGAAGGCATTTAGTGGCAAGACCCTTATCGCCAAAGGCAGCCCAAGGACGAAAGTTTTTGCATCCTTTGCACCATTTGATTTCAAGCCCTGTTGTGACGACGACCCATACGTTGACGTCACACAAGGTGCAGAGTCCCTTGTTCTGCGTTGGAATAATAGCGTAACCACCCTTTTCTCCCAGCATGTCTTGGCCGTTGCTGTTTCGAGGGGCAAGACTGCCGTCGCTGGAGTTAGCTCCCTTGGCTCCCTTCTTGTTCTTGTTACCAGAAGAACAGGGGCAGGCAGATCCACACATCACACAGCAGCGCATACCATCAGGGAGATTGACAGCTTGCTTCTGAGACATGTGTGCCGGAAAGTTCACAAGGCTTGTAAATTCTGGAACCTGCGCGGTCTTGACTTTTTCAATATCACTAAATCCGACGAGAAAGAAAGGAAAATGTGAGATTATGTATGCGTGTTCAAATACGGCCCGGGATTATCTTCATAAAAAAGAAACTTACCCTTGGAACTTGGAAGGAATTGGTGGCTTCAATGGGACGCACTTGCGTTTGGACTGAGACATGTTCATGGGTGACATGTGCATGGGACTTCCCATGGGTGGCATGCCTCCATGATGAGGACTCCACATCCCACCTGCCTTGCCGACTCCCATTGGAGACGTCATTGGAAGATGAGACGACATAGGCGGTGGAATATGAAGCGGCATAGGAGCCATGTGATGACCATGGTGGACTCGCCCTCTTAAATTACGCACGCGCTCATGAGAGCCTGGATGTCCATACATAGCTCCAGCGGGGAAGAAGTCGTCCCTGTGACGAGGGCTTCCGAAACAATCGTCGCGCCCATATTCTACTCCAAACATTGGTGTTGGAGGTAGGCCCATGTGGTGGCTGTTGTCAGAAGTCCCGGCAGGAGTTGGCTCTCCCTTTGACCAGAAGTGGTGGTGCATGTGACCTTTCTGGGCTTTTTCAGAACTACGCCCCGCATTGGAGACGAATAGACTGTGTATATGTTCTGGGTCGCCGTTCTTGCTTCCCTTCTTGTAAGTCGATCGTGATAGGTCCGTTCGGTTTTCTCGTTCTTCCGAGGAGGGATGATCGAAAAAAATGGGCAGGGGAGTAGTTGTACCACTGAGCGTTCCTTCCATCATTCCATTTAGCTCGGAGTGGGGGGTCATGGCTAATATGCGCATGCTGTGGGCACTTTCTCCACTTGGAACACTTCGAAGACCATTGTCATCTTCGGCCCACAAATTAAACGAATGAGGACTGAAACCCATCTTGCGAGAGCTGGATGAAGTGGTCGAACTGGGCCGCTTCTTGTCGTCGCCCTTGGTGTGTTCTTCCCATTCAGCAAGGTCTCCAAGAGACGGAGTGTCACCAGCAATACTCCAGGATAGCTGAGGTGCTATGGATCCAAATGCCATGTTCGAAGGAGAATCCGCAGCCATTCCGTTCTCGCCTTGAGCTCCCATGTGGTGTACGGGCGTGAAAGATTGGATACGAAGATGCTTGTTGAGCATGGAATGTTCATCCGTCATCATATCATTTTCCGCAGTACCAGTGCTACTGGCTAAAGGGGGTGTGGGCGTATCAGCTGTTCGGTTGGTTATCTTGGAATCGCCGGTTTGGTTGGAGCGGCTTGCACTCATCAAATGGGGAGCCATGAAAGCCGATGGCTGCTGTGCTGGTCCTGAAGATGCTTTGATTGCAGATTTAGTAGGCTTCTTTGTATTCTTACTGATAGGAGTAGCATCCACATCAGGTGTGTGATTGATTGGGGAAGTGGATAGGGACAAGAACAACGAAGCTCCACCATTTTCGGGATGAGCGTCGCGATCCTCCATCGTTAACTTCTCAAATCGGGAGGTTTCAGCTGCCCCTATTGAGTGAGACGAGTTTGAAGGGGCACGGGCGTGTCTTCCTGTGTTTCCCGTATCCACAATCAGTACCTTATTGTCTTCACCCTTTCGGCGCTTGGGCGACTGCTTTGTCATGTGGTTTTCTTCGTGCACTGAAGAAGACAACGATGGTGAGTCATAGCCAGTAAGAAGACCTGTTGCTGAAATGCCAAAAAACAAAATCAGAGAGAATATTACACGACATATGGTTGCGTACCTCGGTCAAGAGAATTCAGAGAAAAGCCACTAGCACTCAAGCTTGAGGTGGTAGAAGCTCCAGATGGATCCCGTCGATGGTGGCCTCGGCGACCCCCACTTTCGTCAAAGCTGTTGTGAGATGGGTGTGGCAGAGGAGGCAGCTCACTGTGCGCGTGATCTCTTTGCTTGCTGTTATCAGTATCAGTAGTGTCCATACTGGTATTGTTACCAGCTGTTACTGTGGTACTTGAGCTCGCCGTGCTGGTGGTACGTCGAAAGGAATAGGCAGAGTTTGTCATATCTTGGTTGTGATGCATGTGATGAGGAACACTATCCATGACACCGTCAATGGTTCGCTTCTTGCGATCTTCATTCTTAGAGAACTGTGACTTGGACTTTGCACTGGACTTGCTCTTGTTCGAAGATATGGAGCTATTTTCGTTCACCCCGGTCACCCCACCTGGTCCTTGATAGCTCATACTAGGATGGTATGGTGGCATGCCCCCTCCCATGTGAGGATAAGGAGCTCCGTATGGAACTCCATATCCTGATCCTGGGTGCCTGCCTCCCATTCCCGGTGGGGGGCCATAGTGGCCGTTAGGTCCAGGTCCATAGGGACCTCCTTGTGGGGGCATGGGCGGCATTTGGTGATAATGAGGAAGTGGTGGTCCTCGATAGTCTGGGGGTGGTCCACCGTATCCGTAATGAGGCGGAGGTGGACCCATATGTCCTCCATGATGCATTCCGTGGCCGTTGTAAGGACCTCTTCCGGGATAATACCTATCGGGAGGAAAACGACCGGCATTGCGATTGCTGACGGATGCCTTCTTGTGCTTGTGCGATCTCTTGGGTGGCGCTTGATCCCGAGCTGATACTACAATAGATCTTGAAGCAGAGCTAGAGCAGTTGGAATCTCTACTATCCGCCATTCCTAGCTTGTCCTTGGTACTGCTGTCAGCATCGTCCCTTGGTTCTTCGTGTGACTCTTGTGCTGGTGTAGTCTCTGCAGGCTTCTCCGGAGATTGATGCGGCTTTGTTTCAGACGCATCAACAACTGTCACCTGCTCTACATCTTGTTCGACTTTGATCGATCCGGTCATCTTATTGATATGTTGTTTCGACAAAGGATAAGTAGTGGGGAGTGGGAATGAATTATGAATTGGAGTATGATTTTTGACTAGGGAAAGGAAGATGTTCTCCTTTTTGTTTCAATGCATCAATTCGTTTCCGTCTTTGTCTCTTTGTTTGCAGCAACAGTTTAGTTGCTTTCTTTGTCCGTCACACAACAATGAATGAGATAATAATAAGAGATTAGGCGCGAGAGATGAAGGTAGTTTTGTGACAAGGAAAATGAGGAAAATGTGAGGCTGTTGTCAACGACGGTAACTGGTTTACTGGCTCTTCTAAATGTCTCGCCAACGAGGATAGAAATGGTTAATCAGAAATAGAAAAAAGGCAGCCACTCGTTCGATTATTAAGTAGGCGCGCCAGAAAGTCTGTCGGACTGTTTTTAGTCACAAAATATATTTTCCTGTTATAGGGATAGGGCTGACCTGCATCTCTTGCAACAATTTTAACAGCATTACGACAGTACTACTACTAGCTACTAGCTAGAGGTCTACCTACTACTAGACTAGTATTTACTATTCTACTAGCTACAGTATAATATCTTTCTCCTTGCGTAGCAGGCTAGGCTTCATTTGGGGGGTCCTGGGCAACACACTCTCTAATTACTAAGCAGACGTTATTTTCTCTCCT
>Ga0210025_1003995_pt1 | contig 12915 bp, 14 predicted proteins | sample CryGeyme20150102_FD_183989 | JGI IMG/M metagenome (GOLD analysis project Ga0210025, IMG submission 183989) | Groundwater microbial communities from Crystal Geyser aquifers in Utah, USA - Crystal Geyser metaG 2015-0102 (SPAdes) (version 2) | ecosystem: Environmental > Aquatic > Deep subsurface >...
CTATCCCCAAAACCTAAATTATATATCTCTTCATTTTCCATCTTTTCATATCGCACAACTTTTTCGATTTTACCCAACCTTCCTACACTCGTAAATCTAAATTTGGTAGAAGTCTTGTTTATTTTGAATGAATATTTATCTAAATTCATAATTTATGTTTAAGAAAATGCAAGTTGTGGTTGATGTGGGTTTTGTTTGCCTACTCATAAGAATAAGTTTTGAGATAAATCGTATATTTCTTTCCATCCAAATTTAGAAAAGACTCTGAATCACACTCAATCCAGTTTCTTACCTCTTTAGAAATTGGATCTTCAATAAAACCATAATTTACCATTCGTTTAGAAGTAATAGGAAGGAAACAATGGTTATTAGTATCACGAATAGTTGTACAATATAAGTTTGAGTTACTTGTTATACGATGTCTATCTTTATCATGATCTATAAGTATAGAACCTTGATAGCTAAGTATAAAGCGATAAGACTCCAACTTAATAATCGTATCAGCAGCTTCTAATAGCATTTTTGTTTCTTTTTGTATAATATCACGCACACAACTATCCCTAAAATTAGAATAGTTTTTTATTTTTAAAGAAACAATTTCTAGAGTTCTTAATAATTCATCATTTTGATGTATTCGTGTTTGAGCTTGTTTTGGAAGTGCTTTTACTTTATTATCATATTTCAAACCACAAGAAGTTATTGCAAATAATACAAGTATTGAAAAGAAGTAGTTTATTTTCATTGATTTTGTAGAGTAATAGCCAGTTTTATAATTATGATAAATCTTTTTTCTCCTCCTCAAACCATTCCAAAGCCTTCTCAGCAGAATCAAACAAGCGCATGTGATAACCTATTTCTTTGAGCTGACTATTTTCTACTAAATCTTCAGCAGAGAGTTGGGAAAAAAGATTTTTGCTTTGAATGATAGCTTCATAAGTCATTCCTAGCTCTACCATTTTAGGATTGAATTCTGTTAAGAACCATTCAGTCATTTCTCCAAAAGCTCCTTCTACTTCTACTATATCAGAAATAAGATGTGTAAATTTATTTTTTTCTACTAAGTCAATGATTTGATAATGTAACGCTTTTATTTCTTTAGGCAAACAAAAGCCTTTCATTTCTTGTAAAAGAATATGAGGATGGTCTTTTAATTGATAGATATGGGCAAAGTCTTGACCTATTTCATTTTGTACTTTTGCTAGAAAAATTTTGTCCATAGTTGTAGATCAGATGAGTTATACTATTCACTCAATAAGATACAATTATTTTTTGAACATAAAAAATAAAAAACCCATTCTCAATAAATTGAAAATGAGTTTTCTTTTTTACACGGCTCTTGTGATATTACTCTGCTTCTCCTTTAGAGGCTGCATAATAGATTTTGAGAGCTTCTGTTTCACGAAGTTCTTCACGTACATCTATTACAATTCCCATATCCAAACCAACATCGCCTTTTATAGCTACACGAAAACGATTTTTATCCACTTCGGGTACGTTTGCCATAGATTCTACTGCAAATTGTTGAATTTGGTCTAAAGTAATGAATACATCATTTACTTGAATACGAGGAGCTGTACCAAACTGGTCTGGCTCTTTTGGTTTACCAATATAAATATTAGCTACCAAATTGGCTTTTTCCATTTTTTGTACTTGGTTTGCTTGTGGCAAAAGTACGTTTACTTTAAGTGTATTTTCTCTCATTACAGTCGAAACCATAAAGAAGAAAAGTAACATAAAGATAATATCTGGCAAAGCAGAAGTAGGTATCTCTGGATTCGGTTTCGGTTTCTTTTTAAAAGGCATGCTATTTCTAGTTTAGAAATTTTATATCTATGTATTCTTTGGTTATTATAGTAACATAAATTACTTACTACTTAGCTAAATTTTGAGTAAAACTAATTACTTTGCTCCTCCACTACCTGTTGGCTCTGCATCAGATACATTGAGAGGGTATTTGTCTTTAGCTAATTTATAACGGTCTTTGTTTACTTGTGTATCCTGTCTTGATATTTCTAAGAAATCCTCAACAGTAATTTTCTCTCCTAATTCTTTAGTTAGATATTCTGCTCTAAGTTCGTTGTATCCTTGTAAAATTTCATCTAAAACAGTAAGATAAGTTGTATAATCTGTACCTCTATCTGTTTTGATTGAAATAATAGCGTCTTTCGGACTCACAGAAAGCTCAGGATCAACACCATAATTATTTACGTGTGCTTTTACATCCTTTTTAATCTGACTAATTTTGCCTTCATCTCCTTCGATAAGCAACTCATTGCTAGAGTTAATGATAACTTTATATACATTTCGCTTATTGAGTTCAACAGGAGGAACTTCTCCTTCTGGCTTAGGGGCTAAATCTCTATAAACTCCTTTTTCGGAAGCAATACGTGTGGTTACTAAGAAAAAGATAAGTAATAGAAAGGCTATATCTGCCATCGAACTGGCATTTACGCCTACATCGTCACGTTTTTTCTTTCCCATAATAGAAATTTCTTATTTAAATGAACGGCTTACTTCTCCAAAAATAGCTCCTACAAAAGCGACTGCTATCATAACATAAGTCATAATAAGTACGCCTCCAATATATTTTGAACCTGACTCTCCCATTTCTACATCAGTTGTTTTAACTGGTGTATTGTCTGCAAAGGCATAACAAATGAAAAAGACAACGACTAAAACGCCTAATGAAATGGCAATTTTGACAAGTGCTTTTGGGTCTTGAGTAACCGTATAAATTAAAGGAAGTACAATAGCTACAATCATGGCAAAGCCTACAAGTACATAAGAGAGAGGAATAAACCAATCTGCTACTGCATTACCTGTAATTTGGTCTTCTATTTTTGTAGGAAGTTTTACTTGCTCTTTGAGTTCGTCCATGCGCTCTTTGGTTACATTGTCATAACCTTTTTCTGTTACGGCTTGTTCTAGTGCTAAATCTTTTTGTTTAGGATAGCCCGAGCAGCCATATATTCCAAAAACAACGAATAAAACGAGTACAATGCCATAGATTATGAAAGAAAGATATTTTTGCATAATTCTTTTATCTAATATGAATATTCTAGTGTGAAATGGTAATAAAAATAATTTCTAAGTGATTTGATAGTCAATAACTATTAGTATGTAGTATGGAACTTAAAATATAAAGTAGAATAGGTGCATTACTTTTTGTGGGTAATACACCCCTATTTTATTTTAGTTCTTGCTTGACTAATTACTTAGAAAGGTCATGTTTGATCAGCAAATCTACAAGAGAAATAGAAGCATCTTCCATATCTGTAACGATTGAGTCAATTTTAGACACACAATAATTATAAAAGATTTGAAGAATTACTGCAACGATAAGACCACCTACTGTTGTAAGAAGTGCTACCTTGATACCACCTGCTACGAGAGAAGGCTGAATATCACCTGCTGCTTGGATAGCATCAAATGCACCAATCATACCGATTACTGTACCCATAAACCCAAGCATTGGAGCAAGAGCAATAAAAAGTGAAATCCAAATAAGTCCTTTTTCTAACTTACTCATTTCTACTGAACCAGAAGACATAACCGTTTTTTCTACGATTTCGATGCCACGATTAGCACTCATTAAGCCTTGTGCGAAAATATCAGCAATAGGACCACGAGTAGCAGCACAAACTTCTTGCGCTCTAGAAACGCCACCTTCACGGAGAGCATCTTCTACTTTGGCTAATAATTTGTCTTTGTTTGTACTAGCAAGGTTAAGGACGATAATACGTTCAATAGCAACTGCAAGACCAATAATCAAACAGATAAGTACTAATGACATAAACTGCCATCCACCTTCAATAAATTTTTCTTTAATGGCTTCGTGAGTTGTTTGTTCTTGAACAGGGGTAGCAGCAGCAGCTTCGGCATCAGCTTTAGCTTTTGCAGCAGCAGCTTCTTCATCGGCTTGTTGTTGAGCAGCAGCTTCAGCATTAGCAATAGAATCTGCCATCGCAATAGAATCTTCTGGGGTCATGTCTTGGGCGTGCGCTGTACCAATAGCAAGGAAGCAGATTAGGGCAAGCAGAGAAAATAATTTTTTCATATTAGTCTGAGTGATTTACGGAGTAAATAATCTTATAGGTTAAGATATTAGGTTTAGCAGTTTGGGCTAAGGTTGTAAAATTAAGATTGACAATAAATTAAACTAGGGTAAACGCACGAAACTTTTTATACTGCTTTCAGTGTATTTAAACACACTTTAACTATCAGAGTAAATTCAATTTACAAAGTTAAAAACTAGCTTGATTTGCTTTAAACGAGTACAATTTTTTTTCGTGCGTTTGCCCTAAAATTAAACTAAAAGTAAACTAAAGTTAAATGGATTTTACTAATTTATTAGATGAATAAACTATAAGGTACTCAATTTTAGCTTATATAATTAAAACAGTATTTGACAAAGTAATAAAATTTCAATCAAAAAAAATAATCTTTTTGGTAGTAGCACTGGTTTTTACTAAAAAATTATTTTAGAATTAACACAAACCATAAAATTTTACTACTTATGATTATGAGTTTTGTAGGGTAGATACATCTCAAAAAAGAGTAGCGTTAGATTAAAAATACGTTTAGTGTCCTAAAAGTAACATTTTAGTTTGAGATAATCAAAAAAAAAATTTCTAGTCTAATTAAAATTCTTTATTTTTATAATAGGTTGGTAGAGAGGAAGGGATTCGAACCCCCGATGCCCTTTGGGGCATACTCGCTTTCCAAGCGAGCTCCTTCAGCCACTCGGACACCTCTCTAAAATTCGTATGTGTTGAATAAAGTATCTTTTATTCTTTATTCTATCTACAAATAAATTAAGAAAAAAGACGGTATGCAAATTTTATTTCATGTTTTTTGCTATTTTTTGCTATTCTACCCAAACTTATTTTCATAATATCCGTATGAGCATTTTTTATGCTCCAAAAAGAGGCAAAATCAAAATTTTTCTATCATACATCTATAATTTAATGACCTTTGATGGAAAACAAGGTTTGAGAATCTATCAAAATCATGTATTTTGTGCTTAATTAGTCTTTTCTACAAAACATAGGAAATGATTTTAGCTCAACTTTTCTTTATCGTAAATTACATTTGAACACTACACCAGACACAAATACTACAAAAGATTCTATTAAGTTTACTTTACCTTCATTAAAAAGAGGGCAAGGCTCAAAAAGAATATACAAACGTCCCGAACTTCCTATTACGGCTGTTTTGGGTAGTGCTTTCCTTATATACGGTGTTCTTTACCATGCTGCTGCATTTGCTGTTTTGGGTGCTGTATTTTCGTATGATAGAAGTAGTAGCGAAACGGCTATTTTGATGAATATCCGTGATATTAGCTATATTGTCTTTACGATAGTGGGAGCTATTATTGTTCCTCGTTGGTCAGCTCGTAATATTATTGTTGCTTGTTTGTCTTTAATGGCTGTTTGTGCGATTGCTGTTTCTTTTCAGACTCATAACTTTGCTTTAGCAGAATTTTTATTTTTCTTGACAGGAGGTTCTTTTGCCCTTGTTCGTTTGGCTGCCTATTGGCTTATTAGTTTAGAATCAAAACATAAGGGACAACACGCAAGGCGAATAATGCACTTAGAAGGCATGTATTTATTGGGAGTTGCGCTCAGTTATCTTCTTTTTCTTCCTTATATTCAAGATATTGATTCTTCTTGGACACAAGCGTATTGGATTCTTTTGCCCTTTTTGGTCATTGCTATTGGTTTTCAATTTTTACACTATCATTATCCTCCTCGTACTATTCCAGAGTCTTGGAAAAATGAATTTCGTCATGCTAGTAAGTCATTGAATGGATTACTAATTAATTCTATTCTAATACTTTCTATTTTTTGTGTTTTTATTGCTTCTCTTATTTATGTTCATTTTGAAGAATGGACAAATGTTTTTGCTGTCAGGCTTATAGATTTAAGAAACAGACAGTTTTATGATTTGGGTGTTTTGGCAGCTATATTTTTAGTAATGGCAATTAGTCGCTTACTTATAGGAGTAATTGTACAACGAGCAGGGCGTTTTATGATTTTTGTTTTTTGTGTGTTTGGTCTGATGGCTTTAGTACTTTGGAATGGCGATATTTTTAGTAGTCAGACTATTTACCCTGCTTCTGTATTTACTGATATTTCACCTTATTCATTACTTCTTCCTGCAACGGCTTTTTTCTTAGTTCCTATTTTACCTTTGATTTATGCCGTTGTGATTACACAGGCTTCTGAAAGACAACAACCCTTAGTTATTGGTCTTTTGTTAGGTACTACAATGCTTGCCAAACTTCTTTTTACTTCTCTTTCTGCCAAATCGTATAATTATTTTGTAGATTATACAGCTTTTTATTTAATACTGATTCCTCTTGCTTTGCTTTTGGTTCTGTTTTTCTTAGCCTATTCAGATTTGAGTAGAGATTCAAAATTATTTCAAAGAAAAAAGAGAACCTCAAAAAAGCCTAAAAAGAAAAGACGAACAATAAAACGAAGGTTTAAAACCACTAGAAGAAAAGAAGAGAAACAGAATGAAGGATTAGATGAAGATTTAGAATGGGTAGATGAAGAAGAAAGTGAAAAGTTGAATTAAAGCCTACTTACTCAATTTCTTTTTTTGATATTCACTAGGAGAACAACCTGCATGTTTTTCAAATTGTAGGGTAAAATAAGATGGACTTGTATAACCCAACTGATAGCCAATATCTCCTATTGGCAAATCTGTTTTTTTGAGAAGGTGTTTTGCTTTACTGATGCGTTCTCCATGAATATATTCAACTGGAGTAACACCCAAACTTTTCTTGAAATGACGATAAAAAGTAGCAGAACTCATACAGGCTTTTTGGGTCAGTTTATTCATATCAATTTGAGTGGTATAATTTGCCTTAATGAATGCAATTACTTCAGAAAGAGGATTATCTAGCATTTTTTGCTGTGCATAACTATCAATAAGCGTTTGATACATATTGGTCTGCAAACAACATAAAATAAGTTCTTCAATTTTTATATTGACCCACCTGTCTTTAAAACGAGCATCACTTTTTAGAAGTTGTTGCATACTGAGCAAATTATTCAATACTAGACTTGCGCCTTGTTCATCATAAATTTCGATAGGCGACAGATTTTCTTCTTTCTCCGTTAGCTTTTCCATTTCCTCCGATTCGTAGAGTTTCTCAATAATAGAATGCACTTTATCTTTAGAAACCTCCAAACAGAAACAATGCGCTGCATTTTCAGCACTTTCAGCAAGTATTTCTACCTGAGCAGTAATAGGAGCAGCCCCCATAATTACCATTTCAGGAATAAGACTAAAAGATTTTAAACCTGGAATGTTGATATTTTTCATCCCCTTGGCTACATACGCAAAAGTAATATTATCAAAAGCATAATTGCGTACTACTTTGGCGACATCATAGGTTACCAATAGTTGGGTAGTATCCGACATGTAGGTTGCCTTTTGTGAAACTGGAAAGCTTAAATCAATCATAATAGTACAATTTCTTTAAATATGATAATGATAATATCATTATAAAATATGAGATTATCCTTAGAACTAATGTTTTATATAATTGTTATCTTGACAAATAATATTTTGCTAAAAAGCAATTTAACAACACAAATACTAAAGAACCTATATACAAATTATGATTAACCTTTCTGTTATTTTAGAAGATAGTGCAAGGAAGTTTCCCAATAAGGATGCTTTCGTTTTTATGGACAAACAATTCAGTTATAACCAAATAAACGCTGCTGCTAATCAAGTGGCAAATGGTTTGGTCGAAAATGGAATACAAAAAGGCGATAGAGTAGCTCTAAGCTGTCTGAATTTACCTTTTTTTCCTATTGCTTATTTTGGTATTCTTAAAGCTGGAGCTATTGTAGTTCCTCTTTCAGTATTATTAAAACGAGATGAAATTGAATATCATTTGAATGATTCTGGAGCAAAAGCCTATTTTTGTTTTGAAGGTACGCCAGAACTTCCTATGGCTATTGAAGGCAAAGCAGGATTTGATGCTACTGATAGCTGCGAACAATTTTATGTAATTACTGGAAATCCAACTGCTCCTTCGCCTATCAAAAATACAAAAACTTTAGGTTCATTAATGGCTAATCAGTCGCCTGTTTTCGAAAATATACAAACTTCAGCAGATGATACAGCTCTAATTATTTATACCTCTGGTACTACTGGAAAACCTAAAGGCGCTGAATTATCGCATTCCAATCTGATACATAATGCGATGCTTTCTACTGATATTACAAACTTAAATTGTGATGACAAACAGCTTATTGTGCTGCCATTGTTTCACATTTTTGCGATGACGGTTTTGATGAATGCTGGGTTGTATAAAGGTGCGACTAGCGTACTCTTGCCAAGATTTGATGCCGAAACTGTATTAGGATTAATGCAAAAACATACTGTAACTGTTTTTGCAGGAGTTCCGACTATGTATTGGGGCTTACTCAATTATGAAAATACTCAATTTGACTTAAAAGCAATAGCTAAAAATCTCAAAACCTGTGTTTCTGGTGGTGCTGCCTTGCCAGTAAATGTATTAGAGGAGTTTGAGAAAAAATTTGAAGTACCAATCTTAGAAGGATATGGAATGTCGGAAGGTTCGCCAGTTGTTACTTTCAATCAAAAAGCCTTTGGTAAAAAAGCAGGTTCTGTGGGTACTCCTGTTTGGGGAGTAGAAGTGAAAATAGTAGATGAAAATGACAATGAACTACCAGTAGGAGAAAAAGGAGAACTCATTTATCGTGGTCATAATGTAATGAAGGGGTATTTCAATAGACCCGAAGAAAATAAAGTAACATTGAAAAATGGCTGGTTACATTCTGGCGACGTGGCAATAAAAGACGAAGACGGATTTTTCTTTATTGTAGATAGAACGAAAGAAATGATTATTCGTAAGGGATTGAATGTATATCCTAGAGAAATTGAAGAAGTAATGATGAAGCACGAAGCCGTATCAATGGTGGCAGTAATAGGCGTACCCAATGAAGAGTCAGGGGAAGAAATAAAAGCGTGTGTAGTATTACAAAAAGACGCAAAAATCTCAGAAAAAGAACTTATCGCTTATACCAAAGACCACATTGCAGCCTATAAATACCCACGTATAATTGAATTTATGGATGCTTTGCCAATGAGTGCCACAGGAAAAATTTTGAAGAAAGAATTGAGTTAAAATTTTTAAACAACAAAAAAAGACTTGCCAAACTGACAAGTCTTTTTACACAAGTGTATGAGGTTGCGAGCGGATTCGAACCGCTGTACACGCTTTTGCAGAGCGTTGCCTAGCCGCTCGGCCACGCAACCTTTTTATTTTGCACTCTCTAAAATTGTTGTTTTAGAGAATGCAAACTTACGAATCTTAATTGATTTTGCAAAGGAAAAGTTCATTTTATAGAAAAAAAATCATAATTGGAGATTATCTACACTTTGTGGCAAACCTACTCTCATAAAAAAACGTGCAAATCCTTGAGATAAATGTTCTCTGTAAGGTGGAAGTAAACGAATTCTTACATCAGTTTCTTTTACATGTTCTTTCAAAAAATCTAAATGAACTCCATAAACATTCCTAAAATCAACTACTAAATGTTCTGCAATACCAAATTCTTCACCCTTATTTAGTAAATGATAATTAGGTTGTAAACCTTGCTTGAGTTTATCAAAATGTTTTCGTTTTGCCTTTGTAGTTTGTTCATTTTGAGGAAGTAATTCAAAAAAAACTTGTAAGGAAATATAAGGACAAACTAATACAATATCAAGTTTGTTTTGCTCTAAATCACAAGACTGACTAATTATCACTATATCATACTGCCTAATATCAATAAGAGGAGTGGTATCTTTTTCTATTATTTTAGGAGGAATCAAGATAGGACAATTATTAATTAAATCTCCTTGTTGAAGAGAATAATCTTGTTGTTCTAATTTTTTGTACCAAGGATATTTCATATACTAGTTTTCTATTCCTATTTAATTTTAATCCAAAAATATCTTGAGACTACCTTTTTCAATAGAATTTATTTTTGCTTTTATAGTAAATTCTTTTTTTGGAGGTACATTTATAGAAACAATCTCAGTTATATCAGTCTCTAGTTCTTCATCAGTTATAGAAAAAACAGTAGTAAGAGTCGCAGTACGGTTAGAAATAAAGACGGTTATGCCCTTATTAATTTTAGTACCTAAATTTTCTTTCAATCCATCAAATAATGAATTTAATTTTTTTGTATTTACTCCAAAGTTATCATACTCTCGGTAATTTAAACTACTAGAATGCATATTTGGTGTGAACATATCTATCGTTTGCTGCATAAGTTCTTATTTTTTTGAAAAATTAGCTTGTAATTCTCCTTTTGTCATCTCTTTGAAAACTCTACTTGTAATTTTATGTGCTTCTTCTAGCCATTCTTCAATATGTAATTTATCAGAACTTACTGGTAAAGAATTTAACATAATAGTTTTTACAAGAATACCATTTTCTTTATTTTGATTAGATGCTCTTTGAAGATGAATTTCCAAATTACCACATTCAGTTGGATATTGGAAACTTAAATTTAAAGCATAAGGATTATTTTTTGTTTGAAAAAAGTTTTGTTTTATTTCTATATGTAAATTGTTTTTTAGATAATCATATACATTCTCTTTCTCAAAATCAAAAAGTAGAAAGTCTTGATACTGTAAAACAGTAACAATACTTTCTTTATTTCTAACTACATCAAAAGTATCAAACAATTTTTTAGTTGTTGCAATACATTCATCTTTATAAGTTTCCCAAAAATAATCCTTATCGTTTGTATTTACAGTAAGTAAACCCACTCCTGTTTGAACCAAAGGATAGCCCCCTTTTTCTTTTCTGAAACGATGAGTTGGAGTATGAGCAAGTACATCTAAAGGAACTTCTGAAGGATATAAGTTCTCTCTATATGGATATTTCTCTTTAACTAAAGCATAAATATCTCCATGAAGATATTGATGTTTATCTAATTCTTCTTTACTTTCTAGCTTCCAACGAAGTTCGAAAACAACCTCTACCAAAGGAGCATTAGGTAATTTACTCATAGATTAATTTATATATTTTTTTTAGTTAGAAATGAATGCTAATATACAAATTTCTTTAAATTACTTCTCCAAACAAATCAAATTCTTCTACTTTATCAATTTTTACGTTTGCAAAATCGCCTATTCTCAAATAAACTTTTCTTGCATCTACCAAAACTTCATTATCTACTTCTGGCGAATCAAATTCAGTTCTGCCGATAAAATAGTTTCCTTCTTTTCTATCGATAAGCGTTTTGTAAATCTTACCTATTTTTTCTTGATTGAGTTCTAAAGAAATTCCTTGTTGGATTTCCATAATCTCAGCAACACGTTCTTGTTTTTCGTCTTCTGTCAAAGTATCAGGCATTGAATGCGAATGTGTATCTTCTTCATGAGAATACGAAAACACCCCCAATCTATCAAAACGCATTTTTTCTACAAAATCCAATGTTTCTTCGTGGTCTTCTTGCTCTTCGTGTGGGTGTCCTGCAATCAGCGTTGTACGAATAGCAATTTCAGGCAATTTTTGACGAATAGAATCAATTAACTCTTCTGTTTTTTCTCTCTTAATCCCTCTACGCATTGCCTTCAAAACTTTATTCGAACCACTTTGTAACGGAATATCTAAGTAATTACAGATTTTTTCGTGTGCCTTCATTGTATCAATGATTTCGATTGGAAAACCTGTTGGATACGCATAATGTAAACGAATCCACTCAATTCCTTCAATATCAGAAAGTTTTTCTAAAAGCTCAGATAAAGCTCTTTTTCTGTAAATATCAATTCCGTAATACGTCAATTCTTGTGCAATCAACATAATTTCTTTTGTTCCTCTTGCAGCCAAGTTTTTAGCTTCTTGTACCAATTCTTCCATCGGACGAGAAACATGTTTGCCACGCATCAAAGGAATGGCACAAAACGAACACGCTCTATCACAACCTTCTGAAATTTTGAGATACGCATAATGTTGAGAAGTTGTTGTCAGACGCTGCCCTAAAAGCTCATGCTTATAATCAACATTGAATCTATTGAGAATTAAAGGCATATCTAATGTACCAAACCAATCATCAACCTCTCCAATTTCACTAGAAAGTTCGTCTTTATAACGGTGCGACAAACAACCCATAACATATAATTTATCGATTTCACCTCTGCCTTTTGCTGCTGCGTAATCTAAAATCGTATTGATAGACTCCTCTTTTGCCTTTTCTATAAAACCACATGTATTAATAATGATAACATTTGGCTGGTCAGTTTTCTTTTTGGTTTCTAACTGATGATGAGCATCAATTTCACTAGCACGAAGTTGAGTAAGTATATTTTCAGAATCGACAAGGTTTTTTGAGCAACCTAGCGTGATTATATTGACTTTATCTTTTTTGATTGTACCCGTTTTCATTTACTGTTATATTTTGGAAGCTGGTTTTTATAATTAAAAACTGCTAATGGATTTGTCTTCTTTAGAAATAAGGTTGCAAAATTACGCAAAAAATAATAGAAAACATAGACTTGAAGATTTAAAATTAGGGTAAACGCACGAAAAAAAAATGTACTCGTTTAAAGCAAATCAAGCTAGTTTTTAACTTTGCAAATTGAATTTACTCTGATAGTTAAAGTGTGTTTAAACACACTGAAAGCAGTATAAAAAGTTTCGTGCGTTTACCCTAATTTAAAATAGAATAATAACATCTTGATTTTCAATGAGATAAAACTCAAAACTCAAATAGAAAATTTGATTTCTTAAAAAAGAATTAATAATAGACTGTTTCATTACACAAAATAAATCCTTATCTTAATGTATAATCCCCAAACTATGCCCCTTTTATGAAAAAATATTACTTAAAAATCGTTTTTATAGGAGTTTTTCTAATAATTCCATTTTTT
>Ga0210025_1004012_pt1 | contig 12884 bp, 12 predicted proteins | sample CryGeyme20150102_FD_183989 | JGI IMG/M metagenome (GOLD analysis project Ga0210025, IMG submission 183989) | Groundwater microbial communities from Crystal Geyser aquifers in Utah, USA - Crystal Geyser metaG 2015-0102 (SPAdes) (version 2) | ecosystem: Environmental > Aquatic > Deep subsurface >...
GCAACCAAATCTCCTGCCTCATAAATTACATTTAGCAGACTTTTAATACCCATCTCCTGCAGTCTGTAGCAGTGTGTTTATGCATTTGTGCTTTTCAGCCCACTCAGTGCTTTTCAAGTACTAAGTTAAGATTACAGAGACACCCAAGAATGGTGCTGTGGAGGAATGGCACATCTATAACTTTAGCGGAGATGCTCACCCGATGCACGTTCACTTGGTAAATTTTGAGGTTATTGGTCGAAATTGGATCGACGAAAATCACATAGTTGTCGAAGAAAGGGACCAGTTGCAGCATAGTGGAAACTTTGGCAAAGGCTTTAAAATTAGTTTTCCCGAAGGCTCATACGTCGAATCGACAGTTGGCGAAGAAGTCGATCCGGAATCGCTGCGCCCGTACGCCGAATCTGGATTTCGCAAAGACATTGTGACTGCTCTACCTGGGCAGATCACAAAAATTGTTGCCAAGTTTGATAAACCTGGACGTTACGTCTGGCATTGTGTACGTGCGGTGAGATTGGTGGGCATGTTTTCTTTTTCTGCTCGCTCACTTTGATTTTCTTCTGCCCCCACAACAGCACATTCTTTCGCACGAGGACGTAAGTATTACCACTGTGAAAGGCTTAGCAGAAATTGAAAATTCCTTCTGTATTATCCGCTAATGCATGTTTTCAACATTTTTCAATTTTGCAGCATGAAATGATGCGGGTATTTCAGGTTTTGCCGGATGGGTGCGAAGACTTGGCGGATTGCGAGAACGCCTAAATTACGAAGAGTATTTGATTAGCCAGCAAATATTTGGGATTGTCCGCGGGCAGGATGCATTATGCAACTTCCATTGCATGTATAGTATACTTCTATGCACGTCTTTCATTAAAGGCTCAATCGTTTTAGGTTCGTTGGGCCTTCTACTAGCCTTAGTGTTTAAGTTACTTTAGTTACTTAATAATTTATTAAATCTGCATGATTGCTTTGGAAGAGATTGCTCCGTAGATTATTATTTTGCCACTGTTGCTTCAAATACAAATACCCACCCTTACACCATAATAAGAGCAGCTACCAGAGCCGTCGATGCCACTACAAGCCCAATAGCTTCACTACTGGCACCTGAATCACTCCCAGTGATACGGTCGCCACCTCCACCGTCACAAGTATGATCACTCAAGTTGCAAGTAGCACCAAATTCGGTTTCTTCGCCTCCTTCCTCTTCTGTATTCCCTGCAAGTATCGCAGCAAGAGCCCCTTGAAACTCTTCTACACTCTCCCGGATGTAGCTTGAGGCAATGGTTGCAGTGCACTCAAAGTAAACATTGAATTCGTCGGTACATTCAGAACAGCAAGATCGAGCCCGACACATCTCGTTCTTAAGGTTTCCACAAAAGTTACTGAAGTAGGAGTTGACCTGATCCAAAAGGGCAGAGGGATCGGTTTGACCTGAAAGAGGGTCTGGTATATACGTGATGCAAATGTTAGAAACACGTCGATATTGTGTTCTCAAAGCAGTGGATACAATAATGCTCCAACAAGACCACAGCCTCACCAGTTTCATCGTTTCCAACGCTAGCGAACAAATCGTCAGGGCATCTAGCTCCATCACATCCGTTTGAACGGATGCACGTATCCAGGTCTTTCCAAAAAGAGTACCACGCAATGGAGAAAGTCAGAGCGAGAGAGAAAGTTCGTGTAAAAAAAGTGCAAAAGTCCCAACGTTCATTCCATAAAAATATTACGGCACATTCGTACCAATCTCTTCGGTAGGGCACGGATCCGCGACAATGTCAATGTCGTCCTGTCCAGCAGCGAAGACTAAGCAAAGAAGGAGTAAAAAAATCTTGAATTGCATCTTATATTGGAAATTCGACAGTCCTCTGTCTGCTTATAATAATGTATTGTGAATTGAAATTGTCTTCATAGAGGCCAACTAAAACTGGTACGACTGTTTCTTCTGCATCATTGTTGATTGATTTGCTGATCGTGTCAATGAAAAAAATTGAAATGAAATTTTTGGCGAAGAAACACTGTGTGACCGGGTTGACCAAGTTCCAATCCCGATAATATGTAGAGTACGGTACTGTGTAATGAGGCCAGGAATAAAAAGCCTTTAACGGTATAACCTTTTCTGTCGCAGGGTCATTTAAGTCGACATACCGTAAATTCAACCAGATACCAGATACCAGATACCAGATACCAGATCGAACAACAAACTAGGCTACTAGTCAAGAGATAACTACTACTATACCTATATATTGTTTTAGCTAGCCCCTCCCCCCCAAAGTGATCTTGATAGCTTTCTCTTTATATCACAACTTTCAAGCACATCCACAAGCCGCTGCACTAAAAGTATCTTTCTGCGAGACTACCGCCCCCCGCCTTACCGTACTAGTCGTCTTCAGTCGAATCTGTTTGAATTTTGAATACCGATTTCACGACCAGGCTTCTCCTTCGAAATCACCCCATCGCACCACCAATATATCGATAGAATACAAACGAAAAACCAAAACATGCCACAGGTAAAGCACAAGTTTATCGGAGATCGCTTAGATAAGCAAATGCCTGACATTTTAAACAATCGAATGACCCCCGAAGAGTGGAATCATTTTGTTCGTGAAATGAACCAGGCCATTGCCGATGCACAGTCCTATATGCGATTTTCACCTTGGTTCATTTGTTCCCTTGTATGCGTTGCCATTCTTGTCATTCTCTTGGACGTTGCTACGTCCCAAGGTGTTTTTGGAAACTCTCAAGCTGGTACCTTAACACTGAGCACCTTTGTCGCCATTGGGATACTCATTATCTGTTATCTCAGCATGTGTCGACCGACCAACTACTGCGAACACGAGGTGGAATTAATCTGCAAAGAATACTGCGACTCCCAACGTGACATTTATTTTTTCTACCGACATCACAACAACATGGCACATATTTCTGAAAATCGCTTTTACATTGAAATTTTTGTGGGCGAACTACCACAACAATCCACAGTGAAGGAAGAAACGCAAAACCAGGTCCAGCGAGAGCAAGATCCTGAATGGGTAGACGATGAGATCCCCGTTGATCCAGAGCCCGGGGATAATTTGGCATTGATGCTTGGAACATGCGATGAACGGTTGACTTTGACAGCACCTAGGGCGGAGAACACTGCTTTGACGGTTCGCAATCAAGACATTGTATACAGACCAGGTCCATCGACCGGGGCTAACCAGCATTTTGCGAGCAACGTTACGCGAGGAGGTCCTCGACGACGGTCCAATGCTGCTCTTCTGACCAGTACAGCGGAAACCTCAACGGCCTTGGTATCGACCGGGGATATTGTATTTACGCCTCCCGAAGATGCTGACGTAATTCCCGATGGACCTACCAGAGAGATTGTCTAAAAAGCCCGCAACATGAGAAAATGAGAAGAGAGGTTCTGTATAAAATTTACAAAGACTTTCTTCGTCTCTGCTTCTTGTGCCGGATACACTTTACATTGATCAATAAATTTAGCCTATAATGTGCTGGCCGCGATATTTTTCAACGTGATGACCAACCTGTGGCCTGATGATATGTACTATGATATCCATTGTAGGAGCCTTTTCCATTGCCAGGAGAAATTGAGATGCGATAGCCCGATTTTTCAATTCCAGTAGCTGACGGCTTTGAAGGGGAGTGGGGTTCCAAAAGCGATCGTAACTCCAGCGTTCTTCATAGGACAAGTCAAAGGGAACACTTGTCTTCGCTTAGTCTGTTAGAACTTGAGATGGCAGGCATTGGTTGCTGTTCCCCTGGTCCCTGGTACGACGCAACGATCGATAAACGGATCAAGCAACTGAATTAGAAGGAAGCAAGTCTGCGAAGGAGAGTGTGCGTTAACAAACTTACTTAATTTTTAGGGATGGAGCTTTCTAATCAGTGGTTCGCAATTCCTTGCTTTGGCTTCTCAAAATATTTTTTCCTCGTCGAATAAAATTAAAACAACAAAACAATTACGTCATCACACTTCTGTCATATTTTTTACCATGAGAATCTGCACTCTACTCGCAGCTTTATTCTTTACCGATGTTGACTCCTTTGCGCTCAAGTTGATGGGTCAGGTATGGGTTTCGTTTTTCCATCCTTGTTTTGATGTGAGCCAACAATGAAGCTACTTAAGCTACTCCATCGGTTCTCAAATATTGTGTGACACCTTCGAACTCTCACAATTTTTTCATTCCCGCTGCTACTGTGACGAATTAGACTAGATCCCAAGGCCAGCTTCACACGAAACATGCAAACAATAATATGGTATTAAAATTTTCTCGTCGCGATTTGATTGGGAAGGAATTTCAACTGGAAGAACGCGAGGACAAGGATACCGCCATTACGGAACTATGGTTGTTGGAAGATGGATCAGTGAAAATAGGAGCGACGGATGGTCCTCTATTGAAGAATTTTAAGGGGAGTTGGACTGTGAAGGAAGATTTTAAAGGCAATGCCATAGGTGACAACGCGTTCCAAATGTCACTCGTTCGGACCTATGAAGCTGGCGAACATACTGGTAAGAATCAAGTCGGAAGTTTTCCTTATTATGTTGAGCGTAGATATTTGGGTGATATCGATACCACGGGAGAATTTGTGTCGGTATCTGGAACGATCCACGGCAACGACGAAGGAAAGAAGGTCGACTGTGAAGTTGGATATTTTGCATTGATCGACGAAGCCGCCGAAGAAGCCACTATCTAGCTCGCAAAACAAGTCATCAAAAGTAAAAGTGTTCTCCAGTAAATGAGTTGCCGAAGTTCGCGTAGCTTACAGTCGTAGCTTCCCGTAGTTGCTAGTACGGTGGATCAAAGGATAGATAAACATAATGATTTCGTAAGTTAGCAAGCACGTATCATTCCTGCCTGCTACTGTAGCTAGGAGTGAAGGACTTACATGTCAGTTGCTGTAGTAAACATAAAACAGAACTGGTAACAAAGAAGAATCAAATCTGTCTAGCACTCCACCATGGCCTGGTAGTAGTTTTCCAGAATCCTTTACTCCCCCTTGTCGCTTCGTGCAACTCTCCCAAAGATCTCCAACAATGCCCAGCAGTGAAAGAATTAGGCCCAACCAAAGCCTATCTATAGAAGAGTACTGATCAGTGACTGATACAGCTTCTTCTAGAGTGTCTGAGCTTTGGACAACTTGTAGAAGCCACACAAGTCCTTTCCGCAGAAATGGCCATCCAAGACTAGTCAATCCTCCAAACAAAAGTCCTCCTAAAATCCCCTCTATCGACTTGGCCGGAGACATCTGTTGCAACCACTGGGGTACTGGAATACATCGTTTCCCTCGAAGCGCCTTGGAGCAGCGACCAACAAGCAAGGCTCCTGTATCACAATTCCAAACAACTGATAAAAGGAAAGCTGTAGTTTCAAAGTCTTTGCAAGCAATGTTCCACGCTTGCATGGGAATAGTCAAAAACAAGAGTCCTTTGACCAAATGGTTGCCAACATCAGGTCGACGATTTTCAAGAAGGCAGAACAAACAGGCAGTTGCCACCAAACCAAACGCGAATAACTCTTGACGCTTATTGTTGTTGTTGGAAGCTACGTTGGCAAGAATGCAGCTCATGACTGGAAATAAATACATGGAGAGCGAAAAGGAAGAACTATCCTTGGTCATTGACGACGACGACGATTCCCTTTGACTATGATTTGGTTCATCACCGTCCGTCTTTTTCTTGTCGTTTCTGTTGTTGTCACTGCTGTTGTTGTTGCCGGGGGAAGAAGAAGGAACCAGGACAAGCCATTCCCAAGAAGATACCAAATGAACACCTTGAAAGAATAACCAGGACGTGAAAGGACGCATCAAAACAATGCCAACCAATGGTATACCGATCACCAGTACCGCTACTCGTCTCGGAAGGTCTGACCACAGCCCCCCTGTAACTGTAGCACTTGTTGCTGTAGGGGTGGTTGGATGGGACCATGATGGTGGCGGCGACATGGTGGCTTTCCTTTTCAGATACCGGAGATGCAGGAATGCGGCATATAAGCTCTTTGCTAGTTTGGTGGAATATCAGCTTTTGGAGCTAAGTAGCTTTCCGCTCTATGAACGCTACAGTTTTATACGTAATACAAGTCCTGAAACTGGCTTCTTCTTGGAGTAAAATAACAAAATTGCGCAGCAAGCTTTTGGTGTTGCGGACTCTTTTAGTTTTGCGCAGCGATGAAGACACGACTATTACTCTTAATCATTCGTCGTTGTTTTATTCTTTTCGTTTACCCTTGGCTTGTTCGTCGCGTCGCCTACTCGCTCGAGCGAGCGTTTCGGTATGCTTCGAACTTCAAACGGGATGTGCTAATATCAACCTGTCCATTCACTTCGATTGTGAGGACGTTCCTTATAAGACTCGCTCGGCGAATCGACGTCAAATGCTCTTCAGGTTGTCTTTTGTGCCGACCTTATGCTTCGTTTTGAGGGGCGATGTGCTTTACTAATGGGGTTTGAAGTAGATGACAGGTGAGGCATGATGCTAATCTGCTGAGTCCAGCTGCACTTCCACGAAAGTGGAAAGTGTGGGACCAACCATGCGCAATATTTTTACTTGTGGTGGTACTGTAGATAGAGTTGGGGTGCCCCTCAATAGTTTCGCTCTTGCCGGCTTCAGCTCGACTGACAGCACTGCATTCTATTATTGTTATTTCATAGGCTCTGTGCACAGGTGAAAGGCAAATGAGAGAACAAGTGCTCTTGCGATATAGTTCTCAACCAATTGCTTGTACTATGCCTCACGTTTTTAGTTAACCTAACTAAAGATATTTTACTCTAAACAACCATTGCTAGTGCATTAGCAGCAATTTTTATCGCCAAGGAGAATGTACAATCTGCTATTGAATCCTTTGCCAGACAAAGAAATATTCAGGATTGACATTGACTCTCGATATCATCATATCCCGTGACAAATAGATTAAATCACATCGTTTGATGGGTCCTAGGCTGCTCCAATCATCTGCATTATTGTTCGACGGACCGTAAATGACACGATCCGGGTCAACTTCTATCGTCGTGGTGGGTTGCCCTGTATAGTAATTGGTTTCCGCTTTTGTGAACCATTCGCCGGGAATACTAACTTGCAGTCCATCCTCACCTTGACCAAACTGTTCGATGAATTCTGCTTGTCCCAAATATCTATTCGCGTTGTGAAGGCAAGATGGTTAGGGCTTTGGCGGACGCAAAGGGTAACTCGAAGATACGAGACAGATGCATGATGAACACAACTTCAGAACCGTCACGTACTTGCTGCCACTCAGTTTCTGTACCAGACTCACAAAGCGGGCGGCTTCACTTTCCGAACGACCCAAACCACTCAAACTTTTGTTGATAATCATGGTCCGACTATTGGTGAAACATAATTTCCAGTCGCCTGTTAGCTGCTTGAATTCAACTATCCCATTTTGTTGTGTCGCTAAATTATGTTTGGAGTCTTTTTCGACTTCCGCCACAACTTGGGCTACCAATTCTTGTTCCTTTTCGGTGGCATCCAATCCACAAACTTGGCGATCAGGTTCCCGATTCTGAATAAACCCCAAAAGACTCAAGAGTCTATCCTCTTCTTTTAGATTTGCGCTGTCGGCTGAATCGTCGAGTGCACGTAACGTGGTTATCCTGATAATATCTGGTTGCGAGCGCAAGAATGATATTTTTGGTGATGGTAGGTAGGAAGCCAATGGCCTAGTAAAATAATTGTTACGTGACCCCAATGACAGAGCACTCGTGTCGCTCCAAAGAGAGAACACAATTGACAGAACCCCAATTGCAATATCTATCATGTTATGTCTTCGTATTGTATACATTGCGGTAAAGGAAAATGGAAAGTATCCTGTTTTTGTCAATTGCTTTTGATTAGAGTATGATTTACTCCTATTTCCTACTATTAATTATTGTTTGAAAAAGTGTGGTTCATCGTGAAATCCTCGTGCTCGTTTTGCTCATCGGGATCTGTGAAATGAGTCAGGTCACGGACAGACGACAGAAAACTAAGGCTGTCGCACACTTCTTCATTCGAGATTTCTACCGTAGTGAGGTGTGGATCATGGAGTTGATCGTCCTAATAAGGCCAATGCTTATGGTTAATAAAAAAAAAACGAGAGAGGGGTCTGTCTCGTGGGCAAAAGCCTCCTTATGGTAAAACGCACAAGACAGCTCCTTCGTGTCAGTCTTTTTTCCACGAGACAGAGCCCTCTGTCTCGTAAAAACGGATGGAAAACAAATGGCCCACGAGAGACAGGCCCCTCTTTCGTTCGTTTTTTATTAACCATAAGCATTGGCCTAACCAATCATAATGGAATTATTCCCGAGTTCAAATCAACGTACCGCAAAGTCATCCAAGACAACGAAGCCTAGTATTCCGCACCCACTTCTGATTTGATGAGTAGTACTAGTAAAGCATTGTTCAATCCATCAATTGAGCTCGACTGTGCCATAGCAAATAAATGACGAGCTCCTTTGTTTCGTGGCTGAAAGAGTGGACGCTGTTGTCACCACCCAGTAATACGAGGTACTAGACCCCTACTTATACTCAAGTAGCTAGCTAGTAGTAGACTCTACTAGTAGCAGTAGTATGAGATAGCCGTCCGGCGATAAAAGGGTTTGGGATTTGTGAGAAATTATTGTGGAACTGAGTCCGGTCATCAATGACGTCACAGCTCCTTCTCGCGCCAAAACAAAAAATTAATAGCGTAGACTCGCACCGGATAGATGATAGATCAGATGATCAGATGTAAACAGAAAGATAGAAGAGTCGACCATTAAGGCGAGTCAAAACTCTTCTCTTGAATCTCCTTTGATCAGAACGTGCTTGGCCATTGACTGCAGAGCTCTCAGCCCTTAATCATCACAATGTCGCCATCGTCCTTATTTCCATTGTTACTATCACGCCTCTGCCTCATTTTGCTGCTGCATGCATCACAATGCCAACACAATATCTGCCATGCACTCGCCACTCTGACATACCCCAAAAAGATCGGTCGTATTTCGGCTGGTCCCATTACCATTAGCGCAATGGGATGTGGAACTTGGTCTTGGGGTAATCGCCTGCTCTGGGATTACGATCCTTCTCAGGATGACGAAATTTATGAGGCCTACAAAATCACTCGAAACGCCGGTGTGACAGTATTTGATACGGCTGATTCTTACGGTACGCTTGACTTAAATGGACGAGCAGAAATACTGCTGGGAAATTTTGAACGGCAATATCAACAAGAAAAGCAACAAAGTGGTAATGAACCTTTCTGGAACAACTTATTCAACTCCAACGATAACAGTTACAACCAACAACAAGTGGCTACTAAATTTGCTCCTTATCCTTGGCGCATAACTAGCGATTCCTTTGTCAATGCAGCCAAAGCATCACTCGCAAGACTGGAGCAAGATCAATTTGCCATTGCTCAACTGCATTGGTCTACGGCCAATTATCAACCATTTCAAGAAAAGGCCTTGTGGGAAGGATTGGGTGATATTTATGATCAAGGATTGTGCCAAGCTGTGGGCGTGTCGAATTACGGTCCCCAACAATTGCAAAAAATTGCAACCCGATTGCAAGACCGACAAGTACCATTGGCGACGGCACAGGTCCAATATTCTCTCATGACGTACCAGACCGCACAGTACATGAACCAGGCTTGCGATGACGTGGGATGTCGACTTATTTCGTACAGTCCCCTGTGTTTGGGTTTGCTGACGGGCAAGTACAATCTGGATCGTCTGCCAAAAGCAGGAAATCCAAGACGACAATTATTCAAAGAGCTCCTTCCTGGTGCGCAAAATTTGCTGCAGACGTTGGAAGCGGTTGCCAAGGATTATGGCAAAACTCAATCCCAGGTCGCCATTAACTGGGCCATGTGTAAGGAGACAGTTCCCATTCCAGGTTGTCGAACTGTCCAACAAGCCCAGGGCAATGTAGATGCCGCCATAGGATGGAGATTAAAGCCAGACGCTGTATCTGTTTTGGACCAGGCTGCCCTGAACGTGAAGAAACCAATGATTCAAAATATATTTCAAACCAAGTAAGAGAAAAAACGACGCCGTCCGGAATGTCTCATTTCCTACTAGGCCACCCGCGAGTGGCATTAGAAACACGTACTGCTAATTGCAAACGACTCATTCAAAGTGTGCGTGGATTATAGATAAGCCTTCCTGGAAACTGGAAACAAATCCGTCTGCAAAGTACAGGACCTACTGTCTGTAAAACAATGTTAACAAAACAGCCAATCCTGAAAAAAAATGCATTATTTTATCAAATATCAAGGTTATCTACTTTTCCATAATCATTCCGTTCCGTTCTAGTTCATGATGGCCAAATCGTCGTGTCGGTTTGCTCGTTGAATCATTTGCAGTTCCATGGGTTTATTTTCATAGGGCAGTGGTTCGAACAGTTTGATGTGCACAGCGTCTTCATCGTTGTTGTTCGAGACAAGAACCTTGACGTGATAAATAGTTCCTGCCACAATCTGTCGTCGATATTGCACCGCATCAAAACGTTCGAAGGATAAATTCTCTACCTGCTGCTGCTGCCTTCCGAGCATGGCTTCGGCTTGAGATTTCATAGTCAACACTTTTTCTTGAATTCGTTTAGCATCCTCATCGTTCTCTGAATCGATAATGTCTTTTGGTTCACTGTGACCTCCTGGTATGACCATATTTGCGTTGTTTTGTATAATATTATTTGCTGTGGTGCGTCGTGCATGTGTGTACGTGTGTACCTGTGTTTGTTGATTTGCGTTTTTATTTCTTGTTTGTTGTTCGTTGTTCGAGCTTCGAGCTATCGATCATCGATCCCACTTGAGTTTGTTGCTGCCCGGGGGAGATAGAAGGACGATGGATTTCAATCGTACAGTAAAAGTCACATGTGCGAGAGATGATTAAATATTTACGAGCATTTTAGAAAAAGACGACGCACGCTTTTTACTCCTTCGTGCCGAATGCAACAAGCGGGACTTCTCTATTAAGTCTCTACTACTGCCACTACTACTAGCTAGTAGTAGTAGCTACATTGGTAGTACTACTGGTAGTAAGCAATACTACTACTAGTAGTACAGTAGTACTACCAGCACTTATCTACCACTAGCTACTACGTACTAGTAGTAGGGTATGCAGGGAAGGCAGATTCGTTTAAGTGAAGCCCCGGATGAGTGAGCGTAAAAGAGTACTCCGAGTACAAGATTCGCCATAGATGCGGACGAATGGCCTAAAATACTACAGTGCTACCAGGTATGGTACCACACCACCACTTGAATGTGCGTAGGTCACACACCGCACAACATGTTCTTGTGTGTGTGTCTGTGTGTGTGTTTGATGACTAAATAACTAGAAATGGGTTTAGCTGAAGTTTTAAGCTCGAGCCATTTTTTTGGCAAGTCGATTCATTTATAGTCGTGCTTCAACGCAGCCATGGCTTCCAATTCACAGCGTCCATGGAGAAAGATTTCACCTCTTCTACTCCATTTGGTGGTGATGATGATGATGATGATGATGATGGGGTTGGCGGCCCTGTTCCTTAGTGGCAGTAAAAACGCCAAAACTACTGCTTCCGGTACGAATGGTAACATTCGAACCGGCGAAGTGAATTCCCGACGACTGAAAAAACTTCCCGTGGATGACAACAAACAGAATTCTAACTCGGAATTAGTCAGGGCCTTCATTGTAATCATTTCGGAAGAGGACGATCCCACCGACACTGCTACGGAAGAACCCAATGATTTGGGAACAGAAGAGGATGATGGTGCAGTTATTGACGCCAACGACAACGCTACCACTAGTAGCACAGGTCCAGATGAGCCATTCGGTCCCATCCAGTACGTTGGTAACGAAGGCGGATTTTTTGCCGATTACCCCCTTGGAGTTTGCCAGGGAGATTGTGACGACGACTCGGACTGCCTTCCGGGCTTGTACTGTTTTCAGCGAACCAATCCCTTTGATGATCGAGCTCCCGATTGTACCGGTGGCGATTCTCTGGGACTTTCTTTCGACGTTTGTGTCTACAATACCTCCTCGGGATTGCCGTTACCGACCTATCCTACGGTAGACTATTTTGGAGCCATTGAATACGTTGGTAACGATGGCACCTGGTACTCGAGCTATCCTTTGGGAGTTTGTCTTGGCGACTGCGATACCGATGACGACTGCGAAGACGGATTGTTGTGCCATCATCGCACGGCGAATAATTTTGTTCCGGGATGCACGGGTGGCGAAGAGGAATCCTCTTCGGCCGATTTTTGCATTTGGAACACAACCAATTTAACCAAGTTAGAAGAGTTGCGCAATAAACCATCCATTCCCGAAGGCACCTTTCGATTAAAACTCTACTGGGAAGAGGGGTACCGCTGGCAAAATGAAACCTTTGAACGAGAATGGTGCATGAACTACAACTACAACGGATATCCTGGCACGGGAGTTTGTTGGTATGGGCGAGAAGCAACGAACTGCACATCGAGTGAAATTTACATGGGCTTGTGCCTCAACGACGATCCACGACAGTGGTTTACCTATGTCGATGTAGGTACTTCTTACACTGACAATGATGATCACCCTGAAGTTATGATTCAAACATCTGGCGAGAGTCCACCGAGGTGCATGACACGGAAGAGCAACAGCATATATTTGAGTCCTGAATGTGATCCCGATAATGATGATCAACGATTCTATGCATTACGCGGAGACTTGCGAGGGGATCGTTTTGAACTGAGCCAGTATCGAGTCTTTGATAGTGACACCTGTATAACTAGTGCACATCATCCCAAATCAGGTAAGGTTTTATTTAATACTGATGATAGTACGGACAGTTTTATTAGTTACAAACAACATGGAAGCGCGGCAGCTAACATTGTCGATTGATTTTTCCAACACTGTTTTCATTGCGTAGGTGAAGTCATTGAGTATCACAA
>Ga0210025_1004017_pt1 | contig 12871 bp, 12 predicted proteins | sample CryGeyme20150102_FD_183989 | JGI IMG/M metagenome (GOLD analysis project Ga0210025, IMG submission 183989) | Groundwater microbial communities from Crystal Geyser aquifers in Utah, USA - Crystal Geyser metaG 2015-0102 (SPAdes) (version 2) | ecosystem: Environmental > Aquatic > Deep subsurface >...
TTATTCCTAGTAGTTAGCACAATACATATATTAGAATAGTTGGACAGTGGAATACATATATTAGAATATAGGAATATAGAATACACGGTAATATAATATATTATTACCAAGGTCTGGTTTATACCTTAAATGGCAATTAGATTGATGCCAACAGCAGCGTAAAAAGCTTGTTATGGTAATATTTAATGGACTATTCCAAAGGAAAGGTATACATGGTAAGCTGTTAAGCCTGTCATAATCAATGATAGCAAATACAAAATACAGTAATGAATAATAATAAAATAATAGAGTAACAATGATAAATATAAAATATAATAATAAATGATAATAGGCATCACGCTTCGCACAGTATGTTTTGGTAATGTAGATGCGGAATCTAAACTACTGAACCACCTGGGCGGGTTTTATAGTCCTCTGTTATATTATGGTAGCTTTGTAGCTCTACAGCATGCTTCTGTAGTGTTGAACACCCTAAATAGCTATTCGCACGCTACCACTCTACTAGTCTAGTAGCTACACCCTACTAGTAGTATTACCAATTGCTACTACCAGGTACTAGCTAGCAGCAGAAAAAATGCACAATACTTTGTACTAGACTAATATGATGATGAATTCCCAGTGGGAAAGATTTTCGATTGGAGTCTTGTAGTCTAGGTTCACCACGCGAGTAGTAGCACTTTTGCAACCGTCACGAATTCGAGTAGATCACGGTACTTCACTAGCTGGAGTAGAAAGCACGATCATTATATTTACATATCAAGCACCAACCGTATGCACTACATCAGCTTTTTTGCGTTTATCCTTGCATCTCGGAGGTTTTGTAAACAATGATGTAGTATTTCTTGATCCGCTCGATTGCGTGTACGTATTTGTACTGCACCATGTGCATGTCAGAATTGTTGTTGTTATTAGTAGATCTATTGGTACTCTATTTTTTATTATTTTCAACAGAGCTCTTGTTGTGAAGCAGGAAAATACTGAAGGCTCATCCTGTTTCTGTCGACCTGGCAGAGTTGCCAAAATTCAATATGAAAGGTCTGTTGCTTCCTGGTTTCTTGTTGGTGACTCCGATGGATCTCTCTAATCGTAGAATACCACTCCAATACAATACACAATATTATTAGAATAGCCATATTATTCAAGGCTTGCGAGACAGCTACCAGGTAACACTGATGAAGCGATGGATACCATCCTACAGTAGCAGTACGACACTACCAGGGTACTATGGTAGCTGCTTCAGGTCATCAGTTGCCGTCTCCAGGCGATGATCGCGACTGAATAGAGTTTGGTGAACCATCAATGTGAATTAACCCTGACTGGATCAATATCTTCATGACGGGGCAAAGGTCTTCTAAACCTACGAATCAGTGTCTTGGAAGTTAAATCTCCAAGTTAATGTAGAGCTTGAAATGGCCATAAGACTGTACTCTTACTAACTATAGTAGATGTATCCAACAAGACTCCGAGCTGCTATTTTAAGTTGTTGATGAGAGGCCAAGAATTATCAAGTTTGTTTTACTACTGGTACAAGACGTCTCTCTTACACAGCACAGTCAAAAGTTAACCCCCTTCTACTACTAGTACTGCCGACTGGAAGTAGTAGTAGAGGAAACCAGCAAGCGCAATAGTGTTTTTGAATGGGCATTGGCACCGACTTGTGGAAGACCATACAACAGTCCAGGCAAAAGAGTTTAACTGGAAATTAGAGTAGAAAAGTACCAGGTACGACTAGTATCTCAAGACTCAAGGCTCAAGGGTATCTCCAACGATCCACAACAGAAAAAAGCATCCACCGTTCTCTAGTAGACGTCTCAAGGCCAGCCTCCGAACAGAAGTTAACTTTACTAGCAGAATGTCTGACCGCAATACCAACACAAATACGAAAGGCACCTGTTCCTCGACCGGTGACGGTGACGATATGGCAGTGGCCGCTGCAGATGAATATAGTCTCTACGAGGACGACAACAGCAGGGGCAGCAGCCATGGATCTTGTTCGAGTCCTTTATCTGTATCTGCCGAACACCTAATGGAATCAGGGCTCTACTACTCTTCCAACAGGTTATCGGTGGCCGGTGTCGTAGTGCAATCCCTGCGGCGGCGGCAAGATCTACGAAACGACAATGAAGAAGAAGTAGTAGTAGACAAAGAAGAAGAGCAGGCATCCGATAGCATGTCCCTTTACTCGTCCGATGATCGAGATACCTTTTTGATTGACGCCAGTGAAGTCACGGGAAGCGCCATGATGGACGAGAACGAGATGAGTATGAACCTAGATGCTGTCTTTGCACCTCCTGCACCGGGAGAAAACAACAAGCTTAGACGGAGCTATACCAGCAGTTCGCGTGTCCGATTTTCTCAGCCAGCTATTGACGACAACGCAAAGAATCGAATGAAGAACCGCAGCGAGTCGGACAGCAGCGATAGTAGGGATGACGACGACGACGATGATGATCACCGTTCATCTAGTGAGGTCAGCGAGGCTCCGTCGTTGATCGATTATGCCGCAAAGAAGGAAAATGAATTGAGAACCTTTGTCGCCTTTGCTCTGTGTTTTTCTTGCATCTTTGTCCTTATCAGTGATAAACTTACCAAATGGTGGTCAAAGCGCAACGAAGCCAGTGATGATGCTGCATCTCCTCTAGATGAGTCAGCGATCACCAGAGAAACGACGTTGCAAGCCAGCCAAAGCCTCATGGAGGATTCAAGCCGTCGATTGATCGTCGGAGGATGGGGACCGTTTGACCTGGGGTTGCCTTTGCAACAGGTACAACACATGGCAACAGCGGCAGCTCAGTCCTCTGCCACTTCAGCAGCAACGGGAAGTGCTGCTGCTGTAGCAGTTGCCAGTAGTGCAGCTACCAGCACCGGGATCGTCGCAGCTTTTGCTGCGTCTTCGGTAGTGTTTCAAGTTGCTGCAGCTTTGGTGATTGGTGGTTCCATTGCCGCAATATCGACATCAAGTGTAACTCGTTCAGAATCTTCTGCCGCTACGGTGCCCTTTGGTGTCCCTTTCAGCGAGACAAATGGAACAATTCTTCCACCTTTGGACAACATCGCTTTTGGTGAAATTAACTTCACTTCGCCCGAATTGGACAATCTTGCTGGCGAAGTGGCCGCTGATGTTGTTCGTGCGAATGGTACTTGCCTCGTCAATGCGGTGCCCGGAGAAACCAAACAAGGATCAGTGAGGATTATCATTGCGGACTTTCCCCAGCGGAGTCTGGTACCAGATGGGAGTGTACTGGAAACGATCTGGGTGAACACCTACAACGCAGTTGCAAGGGGGTGCAACGGAACTTACCACCGAGTGGCGCAAGAGGCGATCCTTGACAGCTATCGCATGGTGGACGAGCAGTTTGAAAATGTTGCAGGCGAGGACACGGAAACTGAAACCTACACCCTGACCGATTGGAAAGCTCTCGTATCATGCCACGGCTGTTTGTCGGAAGAGCCGCTCTTTTCACTCCAACAGGAACTAATTGACACCACCTTTGACAATACACGGCGGCGACGGCTTGATGAAGAAGCTGCTGCTGATATAACCAAACAGCCCACTGCCTTTTTTCAGCTCTTCGTGGAGACATTTGTGGAAGAAATCAATAGATTTTTCCCTCCTTTGAGGGAGCCGGCGTCATTGGTCTTGGCATCTGTATTAAGCGCAGATGGAGACAGGGATGACACAAGCATGATTTATTACCCACCAGATGATTTTATTTTGTTGGACGCGCCATCTCCAACTCCAACATCAGCTGGAGCGCCGCCAACACCAAGCATTAATGGGGAGGTCCTTCCCGGAAGTCCGACAGTAGCAAACACTGGGCCTTCAGCAATTCTCACCCCGGCTAACCCATCTGCTGCAGCAATGGCGCCTTTTTCCAATCCAGGCAACGTCGAAGAAAGCCCAACAGTCGGAGAAAACAATTTTTCAACGGGAGCAACCCTTGAGCCATCATCTGCGCTCTCTGCGCCCACGGAAGATTCAACAGAGGTACCATCTACTGTTGCCTCGATGGGTGCGTCTGCTGAAACAAGAGTGCCTTCTTCCAATCCAGGCAGCGACTCAAAAAGCCCAACAGTAGCACAAATCAGTACAAGTTTGTCTCCTAACCCAACAGCAGCAACCCTTGAAACTTCATCTGCACCCTCCGTGTCCACAGAAGCTTCAACCGAAATTCCATCGGTCACACAAGCTCCAATACCTGGACCTTCTTTTCCTCCTACTTCCGAGCCAACTCTAGCTCCAATACCAGGACCTTCTCTTCCTCCTACTTCCGAGCCGACTCTAGCTCCAATACCTGGACCTTCTCTTCCTCCTACTTCCGAGCCCACTCTACCACCCACACCTCGTCCTTCACCATTTCCCACTCGTGAACCAACCCGAAATCCAACATCTCTTCCGGCTCTGCCGCTGACCCCTGAGGCAACACCGAATCCAACGCCACCTCCCACGCCTTCACCTACACCAGAGCCAGCATCTCCTTTTACACCCTCTCCTATTCCCGAACCTAATTTAAATCCAGCACCTCTTTCTACGCCGTCGCCTACCCCAGAACCAACTCTGAGTCCGCCTGCTGATCCGCTCCCTGTTCCTGCAGATCCAGCTCCGGCTCCAGCAGCAACGGCTCCGCCAAGCTTCGGTCCAACCGCAGCCCCTTCATCAAAGCTCACGTCGTCCCCATTGCCTATTCCTAGCGCAACTCCATCGTTCGTATCATCCCAGACACCCACACTTGTGCAGCCCATTACAACTGCACCATCTGGTAGCCCTGTTGCAAGCCCCTCTCAGAGCCTTCCGCCTAGTGCAAGCAGTGCTCCCTCAGTAAGTGCTGTTCCGAGCTTAGGTGCTGGCTCAGCAATAAGTTCTGCTCCAAGTGCAAGGCCAAGTCACAGCCCAAGTCTAAAACCTAGCTCGAGTCCCTCTGATAAAGCAAGCGCAGTGCCGAGCCCTTCTTCTTCTTCTGAACCTACAGGCAGGCCCGCTTCTGAACCTACAGCAGAACCCACAGTTGCTGTTAGTAGCCCTGGATTAGTCAGACCTACAGATGAGCCTACTTCAAGTCCAAGTGGAAACCCTACACATGTTATATCTCTAAGTCCTACCAGTGCCCCAACTGATCAACCTAGTTTTGGACCTACAAATGTACCAACCATTGCACCAAAAGGGGGGCCCACGAGTGAGCCTACTTCAAGTCTTACTGCAGACCCTACAAGCAAAATCACATCTAGTCCCACTGGTGAACCAACTGCTGGACCTTTGTTGAAACCAACAAGTGCACCCAGTGCTGCACTTACAATTGAGCCCACATCAAGTCCCACCTCAAACCCAACTCCAACGCCTACACGTGATATATCTTCAAGTCCTACTATTGTACCAACTACTGTGCCTACGTTGAAACCAACAAGTGCACCCAGCATTGTACCTACAGCAACACCCACAAGTGAGCCTACCAGTGCCCCAACTGCTCAATCTAGTTTTGGACCTACAAATGTGCCAACCATTGCACCTACAGCCACACCTTCAAGTGAGCCTACTTCAAGTCTTACTGCAGACCCTACAAGCAAAATCACATCTAGTCCCACTGGTGAACCAACTGCTGGACCTTTGTTGAAACCAACAAGTGCACCCAGTGCTGCACTTACAATTGAGCCCACATCAAGTCCCACCTCAAACCCAACTTCAACGCCTACATATGATATATCTTCAAGTCCTACTATTGTACCAACTACTGTGCCTACGTTGAAACCAACAAGTGCACCCAGCATTGTACCTACAGCAACACCCACCAGTGAGCCTACTTCAAATCCCTCTTTCAGCCCCACAAGTGGAAATACATCAAGTCCCTCCAGTGTACCAACTTTTGGGCCTACACCTGGACCCGCAAATGTGCCCACTATTGCACCTATAGCCACACCTTCAAGTAAACCTACTTCAAGTCCCACTGCAGACCCTACAAGTGAAAATTCTTTGAGTCCTACCATCATGATGACTGCAGGACCTGCTTCAAGACCCACAAGCGCACCCACCTTTGTACCTACAGTGACTCCTACACTTGCGCCCACTTCAAGTCCTGTAAGTGCACCAACTACTGCACCTACATCTGTGCCTACACAGGAGCCCACAACGGCACCCAGCAATGTGCCTACATTTACACCTACACGTGAGCCCACTTCAAACCCAAGTGGAAGCCCTTCCATTGATGTATCTAAAAGTCCTACCACTTTACCAACTGCTGGACCTACTGCTGGACCCACAAGTGCACCTACTGTTGTGCTCACAAGTGAGCCCACATCAAGTCCAACTGCAAGCCCAACAAGTGATAAATCTGCAAGTCCTACCAGCGAACCAACTGCTGGGCCTACTTCTGGACCCACAAGTTCACCAACCATGGCACCAACAGTTGGATTTACAAATGAGCCCACTTCAAGTCCCACCTCAAGTCCAACTGCTGCGCCCACTTTCAGACCCACAAGTTTACCCACAATTAGACCCACTTTTGCTCCTACGTCAGTCCCGACCATTGCACCTACTACTAGACCTACCAGCCAGCCCACTTCCAAACCAACTTTTGCACCAACCAGTGGATCTACTCCCGCTCCACCTTCGGGTGGATTTGCTGTATTCACTACAATGTCAACGATTCAAGAATGGTTCCAAACAACAACTGGCCCCACCATTCCAGTTGGCAATCCGTATACGAGAACTGAAGCTGATATCGAAAGTATCAACGAAAACAAGATATCTGTTGCCGTTGTGGCACCGGATAATCAATTTTCTCAGCTTTTTGTCGCCGTGATCTACGATAAAATTGGCTCTGGTGGAGGAACCGCCACTGTGGATGCTACCTGCAACGGTGTCACATGTTCTAATTCACAAGTCGTTGCTAGCGTGGATGCGCCCCCGGCTAGTTTTGACGATGTTACTTTGTCTTGGAATAACGCCGCGAATGATGGTTTCGTTCTTGGTCCCTTCTTTGGTGGTGCTGGAGATTCAGCCTGCTTGACTCATTCGTCTTTGAGTGCAGAAATGGGGGAGTTGCAGTTTGTGGATGGCAACAGGGGTGTCAACACTGTTACACCCAACGCTGAGGCATTTCGGTTCTGCATTACTTTTCCCTGAGTGAGCCAATAGCAACGAACCACCCTCCAACACAAGTGCCATTAGATATAATTACGTTTACATTAATTTGAACCATTATTTTTTACCAATACTTGTCGTCATCGGGGTTATACAGCTGAACAATTCGGGAAGGATCTTCGGATGGTTCGCCAGTACACACTCTTGTCACAATACTGCTTCCTTCATGATCGACCGCATCCGCAAAAGATAAGGGCGGCACAGGTGAAAGTTCCGACGTCTGTAATTGTTCGATAGCTCCCTTTTGGTAGGGATTCATGATCAGTGACGTTGTGGTAGGACCATTAGTAGATGATGATACTTGCGAATACAGATAAACTTGTTGTGGATTCAGAAATAAAGTCACATCCTTCTCGACATTGTAGAGTGGCATCCGTGACAGCCGTTCTCGTGCATTCTGCAGCTGTTGCGGGTCGTACGTTTCAGGTTTGGTGAACGAAAAAGACTTTCTAGGTCCTACTAGATTTAGTCCGCGAAACTGTAACTCTGGGCTAGCCTTGGAATTGTCACCCCGAAGACCTGCTACTGCCATGTTAGCTCCAGCACAAAGTGCCCCGGCACCCTCTCCCACGAACAAACAGGCGGGACCAGTACATGGACCGCACAGTTCCTGAACTAATTGATCTAGATTGTGCACTCGCATAGCGTGTCTCAAGACGTAGGCGTTGTCATGGGGTGCCAGCCACAGAATGGATGGTTGCAACAATTGGATCTGGATTCGCAGAGCTTCGGGGTCGCAGATTTCTCTCCTAGTAGTGGTGGCTGGTGTCAGATTTATTATTTGGCAAGTCTGTAAACCTAAATCCTCTGTTATTTGTTGCACCTTCCTTTCCTCGTTTTTCTCCTCGCCCGGTTCCCCGCAAGTAATATACGCCACTCGTTTGGTATCGTATTCAGATTGTCCCCAAATTTCGTCAAATAACGCTGCAAAATGAGGACCTCGAATATTGTCATATTTATCTATGAGACAAACATGACGGTGATTTTCGTACTTGGGCCTTGAAGAGACAGACGTGGGCAGAGAAAGACTGTGGACTGTGATTATGAATGTTGCTGTGACAAAGATTCGATGGAGTGGGTGTCTTATTGTCCTTGGTCTTGTTATTGGGCGACAATTTATTGGCTGCACAGGCTTCATAGTTTTTCTCTGGTGCTACAGCATCTGCATCTACTTTGATACTGCACTTAGCTATTGCTCGGAGAGTAATCTACTACTAGAGTTTCCAAGGAATTGATGACTAGTAGTAGCTATCGCTGCCTGTTACGCAGGCTGCTGCGTTCGAAGTTGTTATAATAGAGCTGCCGTGGAAAGTTAGACGTTGTTCGTTGCTTTGGTTGATCTGCTGGTGGTGAATTGATTACCAGAGGTACTGTAAAAATGGATACAGTACGTTCGAGTGAACAGCTAGAGTGGCGCTGTTTGGTAGTACAACTTAATACGAAACCGTAACTACTAGTAGTAGTAGTAGTACTAATACTAGCTAGGCTACAGTTTTTAGGTGCGATTGTGATGAGTAGCTCTTTATTTAGCAGCACCGCACCTAAACTACGCTCCAATTCTCCAAATGCCTGTGCTCTGCCGATCTCTTGACTAGCTACCATGGAGCTTTCCTCGTCCTCTAAGGCAATTCCCATGCCTTTCTAGGCTTTTTGGGATTGCTTCTAGACAGTCATATCGGTTTTACAATTTCATTTTTTCGCTGTTGTGCGATTATCCACAATTTTCATAGAACAAGCGGTCCTGTCAGCACACGTTTCTCCTTGCCTGCCTCATCACAATCCGCGAGCGCACTGTCCTGTGTAACCTAGAAATGGAAATGGAACGCGAGCAGCCAGTTACTGTCGGAGTCCCCAGTGTTTACTCTTCGCTTGCTTCCAAACGATCTCCCTTTACACTCGCTTACTGTGTTTTCTAAGCATTTCTAACCCTACTTAACAGACAGGTACATATCCAATCTAATTCTAGTGATAGATGATTACTGTACCTAATGCACACTGATCTCCGCGTCCTGTTACCCACTGTCATGTTCGATTGCATCGGCCTATCATCCACTAAAAACTCGTTCGTGCTTCATCCCTTCATCTTCCCAATATAATTCCAGGAACACCGTCAGAGGCCAGTGCTCATTGTAACTGACATCCGGAAGTTTTCGAACTTGCATACCATGACTCCGCACCAGCTCAAAAAACAATCGTTCTTCTTCAATGGACATGTCACGACGCCGTTGGGTGTACCCCATCAAGACAATGGGATCTTGCGACAACCAAAACCTAGTGTCCGTTCCTAACAACAACGAGCGAGCCACGTTGTGTTGTTGCTGGTCTTGAGTGAACCGATTCTTCTTTTGCAAGTAATTGTACCGCAACCGGCACAGAAGTGATAGAAAATCCTTCCAAATGGGACGGGTGGCATTCCAAATGACGTCCGATGCAATGATCACATCTGGTGCAAGTTTCTCCACGAATTCTTCTTTGGGATACGCCCAATCCAGAGGTTTTGTAGTAACACGTGGTGTCGCTGCTGTTGCTGTTACTGTGGTTAGTCTCGATGCACTGCTGGACGAATCAAACAACGCTTGATCTAAATTGTTTTGAAGATTCTTCTCCAGCAACTCGAGAACTGCGGGGTCATAGTCAGTGGCTATCACTTCTTGAACACGATGACGCGCCATGACAATACTGGGCAATCCCAATCCAGCGCCTAATTCCAACGATGACATTGGAATCATGTCTGTACCGGGATTACTACCAATGCTCGTGCTACTTGTGGCGCTGTTGTTTTTAGTGGCAGCCAACTGTGCATCCAAGTACGTGGAAATGGCCAAAACGGACGACCAGAGCGCGAAACCTGTTCCAACCTTACCGTCATGGGCGACACGATCGGGGTAATGTTCTATCGTAACGGATCCACAATACGGGAATTGAAGCGTTTGGTGACACGAGGCCAAGGATGATGATGATGTTGAGTCACTGTCCGTTGAAGAGAAAGACTCCCCCTTTCCATCAGTGTGATTCTTATTCTTGTTGCCTTCGTTCGCGTTCGCTTTCGTTGTCTTCTTTCTGAGAGACGGATTGACATAACTGTACGATGAACCTTTCCATTCCGGTTCGACGTCATAAAAGCGACCCAATATGGGCGGAAGTTGTCGTTGGTTATAATGTTGCTGCTGCTGTTGCTGCTGCTGTTGCTGCTGCTGCTGCTGCTGCTGCTGCTGCTGCTGCTGCTGCTGCTGCTCCTGCTGCTGCTGCTGCTTTTGTTGTGAAATTTGCATGCTCAAACCATCTACCGAGGTTACTGTTACTGTTGTTGTTGTTGCTATCAAAGAAAAAATGACAAATCCCACGAATGCTTGCAGTAATAATCGAGAGAGTAGAAATGTGATTGCCATCATCGAGCGTGTCGCCATGATCCATTCGTTGGATTTTTTATAGCACCAAAATTGAAGTGAGGTGATGATTGTTGTGTTGATTATGGATTCGGGATTCTGACTTCGTTCGGAACTCTCTAGAAAAATCTGCGTTCTTATCCTTGAAATTTATCCTTGAAATAGAGTGAGCGTCCAAGTACTCGATGAACCCGTTGACAGACAGAGCAAATCCTTCCACCTTGTTGTATTTCCGTCGAACCGAACTCGTAACACGACAAATTATTATTATGCAATAAAAGTATCCGAATTTGTAGAACTAACCGGCAATCACACGGTACAATGTAGACCACAGTGGTTTTCGAAAAGTGTGCGATCTTTCTTTGTTTTCTCGCAAAAATTGAATTTCCCTGGACTGCAACGAAATCTGGAGCCAGTAGATAGAGCATAACGTTTGGTACGATAGAACCATGGAACAAAGACAGGCATACCATTGATTGTTGCTTGCAAATCATTCAGCCACATCTCATGATGCACTCATCAACCCACCTGACAACAGCAGCAGTAGCAGCAACAAAAATGGCTCATCACAAGCCGCAACGATGCTCGCCGACAGGATTATCATGGCGAATATTTCTGTTCTTCATCCTGTTGCACCTACCCGTGCTGGTATGCCCGGCATCCCTCCATATTACAACAACGAGTACCACTTTTACTACACCTTTTTTACACGCTAGACAATTACAACAAGAACAAGACTGGCAAACCTTGAACAGTATTTTATACAATGCGATCATTCAACTACCGGATAGTGAAATGACAAACAACGGATTGACGCTTCAAATCAAAGATTTGGAATGCACGCACTTGCAAATCGGAACCATGAACGTTGACACGGTACCACAAACCAGCGTCCAACAAATCATAGTTCAAACATCTATCAGTGGATTGCACATGGATTGTACAGCACGGTACGATTTTGGAGGATTTCTAATTGTCAATGGAAGCGGAGATTTAAATGTCAAATCAAGAAGCAATGCAGTCACTACCGAAACGGTTTTTGAATCTCCCGATTTTAACATGTTTCCACCTCTCCAAAGCTCTGTGGTCAGCTGCAATCCCACGGTCAACATTGATGGTATTGAGTTTTCGAATGGTGGTTTTTGGGGTTGGGTAAGTGCTGCTGTGGTTGGTTTGGTAGTGTAGCGCCGTCGTTCATGTATATCGTTGTTGTTACTCACACATAAATATCATTGCGCATCCATTCATATGTTGTATAGACACTGGATCAATTAGAAGAGATGTTTCGTGGTCGGTTAGAAGAATTGGCCGAAAACCGACTTTGTCAAGAATTGTCCGACATGGTCAATCAAAATGTGGATGTTTGGTTAAGCCAACTCAACACACAGTTGAGTGCTTATCCAGAAGATTTGGTTATAGATCCATTGTCATTCGAGCAAGCCTTGGTATTCAGACAAGAGCAACACGCATTTATGGTCGCTGAAGGAGTCTGGACGACGCCCGTGGCGCGTTTGGTGAATTGGCAACAACCAAGCTCGTATCCTTTTGGATTTTGGATCGAACAGGCATGGGATGAAATGGCGGCATACTTAAACAAACCCGTAGAGATTGCAACTAGTGCAAGTGGAGCAATGACAAGGGTGGACATGAATGCCAATGAACTATTGCGACAGCACGTCTTGGAACCAGGAACTGGTGTTCTGAACGTCGATTTGGACAAGGACAATGATGATCCATTTCTCTACGAAAAGCACGATCAATGGTTCCACACCAAGGCACAAGCCCATAGTATGAAAATTGCCGGACTAGATACCCTTGTCTCGTTGGATCCACTCGAAACGATTGGCAACTATACACTACAAACCAAATTAGCCTGGAAATCCCTGTCAGTGCAACTCGAAGTATCCGTGGATATAGCACCATCGACCCAACCGGATACTTTCTTGACAGGGGCTGACAGTATGCTTCGAATTCAAGAAAGAATTACCATTGAGTTTGCAATAGAAGAAGTTAATGCGGACGTTGCTCTTCTCTTGGCTTTGGATCAAGACTTGGTGGAGGCTCTTCAACTGGGCCACCTTTTGGACAAGGACAATATCTTGTCGTGCTTTTTGACGAGCATTCACAATCTAGATGTCGCGAGTTTGTCGGTTGAAGCCATTGATTTGCAACCTCCTACCGTCACTGGATTTGTTTCGGAGAGCCTGGATAAAGTTGTTTCCAGCGTAATTGAAGCAGGATTTACCATGTATGAAGCCGTCATGCTACGCAGCTCCAGAGCCTTTTTCCAAGTTGCGGTGCGAGACATTGTAAATGTAGCCCTCCGAGCCCAATACGAAGCGTTTGGTCA
>Ga0210025_1004021_pt1 | contig 12864 bp, 5 predicted proteins | sample CryGeyme20150102_FD_183989 | JGI IMG/M metagenome (GOLD analysis project Ga0210025, IMG submission 183989) | Groundwater microbial communities from Crystal Geyser aquifers in Utah, USA - Crystal Geyser metaG 2015-0102 (SPAdes) (version 2) | ecosystem: Environmental > Aquatic > Deep subsurface >...
TTGTCAGCTTTTTACTCGGGGCGTCTTTCTACGACTTTAATACTATGCAACTAACAGGGGATGGGGCACTTCTGGTTGAGTTTGGAGGTGCAGATGGTAGAAAACAGCGCATGCTTCGAACTCTTAGCAGTTTTGGCAGTTCTGCTTCATCGTCGCGCCGCATGCAGCAGCAATCCTTGTCGGGGGACGAGACCATTGCAAAAGTCACAATCAAACCACAAAACTTTCTCGTAGATCACTCTTTAGATCAATCTTCTGCGGCGGCGACAGTGACAACGGTCACCAGCGCAGTTGTGATCGACGCTATGTGGTGGGCTCTGTTCTTGACCTGTTCCAGCTGGTGGATCTAGTCACGCGCCTTTCAACAACTCTTGGTCGCCAAAACAAGAAGCAAAGTATTCAATTTGAATACAAATACATAGATACCTTAACTTTATATAAAATATATCTAGAGAAAGATTCTTTCTTGTGCCTTCATTTTAATTAATTGGTTACTGAGAGCTATACGAAATGTCCCTGAGTTTATGCAAATCTTTTTCGTGCATTCGTTGCGTTACATGGAAACGTGGTAAGATCGTCCATTTGGATTGTGTATGGGACCCACGCTAAGAATTTCACCTCCGCGGTGAACCTTAGCACACCATTCGTACCAGACGCGATGCTGTGGCACCCTTGCGGAAGCAATAGTTGATCCTCCATTGGCCGTTGGTTGCGAATATCCTGTCGCTGAATCGGTTCGACGCCAAATACTAATACCGATCGTAGCTCCTGCTGGAACAGGTAGTGGTTCTCGGAGAGGAAAATACAACGGAAACCAAGATTGCATATCCTTGGAAAAGTTGGACGGAGCGGTACTAATTTGAATTGGCGGGTTGGCGCTATCCGCAACGCTTTGATCCATTCCCAAGAGTCTTCGAACGCTAGGGTGCTGCTCGTCGAACAGATTTGCGGTAAAGGTCCCAAGAAATCCGTGGATTGTAACAGGTGTGGATACAGTACTCGTGTTGGCAGAAACCAAGGTTGTCACAGCCTTGTCCAGGGGCACACTCCCTCCTCCGCACCCTGCTGCAAGCGTGACATCCGGCAGAAATTCCAAATGGCATGTTCGCGTTAATCCTGCTTTGCTGTGAACTTGAGCGCTTGCACCGTCGTGACTAAAATCCCAGCAATCCAATTCGTTGTGCGTTTGTGCTGCTGCATGACTTCTTACAACGTACTGTTTGTATTTTTGAATTTGCATGTTGATGTTATTGTTGTTGCCGCGTAATGAACGTTGAGCGTTGTTTGTGAAAACATGATACAATGTTGCCAGCGCATGATAAAAAAAAAAAGAGTGAGCACAAACATAAAATATGTTCCCAAGATCAACCACCGTCGCTGAACATGACTTACTGGCGTTTCCATGGCTGCTAGCGGCCCGACACTCTGTCCAGAAATAGCATTCGTACAAGTCGAATTTCCATTGGCTCCTCCGCCCCCGATAGCGATAATAGCAGGGAGCTGAGCCTGGTGTTTGGCTTCACTATAGAGTCGTACCGAGGAAACGGGTGCAATATGACTAATGTAGCGCATGGGTACACTGAGAGTTATGGGTTTACAAACTTCCGATGCCAAAAGAACTTCCAAGCATTCTGGACTCAACTCGTTACATCCAAAGCTGCCCAACAATTCCGAAATAACAATATCTGCCTTGAGCCCATCTACCAAGTGCGGCGTGACCAGACGAATATCTTGATGAACTACCTTGATTTTGTACTTTTTCCATTGTGGATCACCCTGCACCATCGCATTAAGATAAATGACAGCTGATGGGTTCTTTTCCAACGCAAACACAGTCAACGTAGGCAACGTAGTCCCAGCTCCTACTTGCTGCTGTTGTTGCTGCTGCTTCACGACAAATTCAAAAGCTTCCAGCGTCGCTGTAACGAGCGGTCCGCGACCCGCGCCAGCAACAAAGACTACAATATTGTTCTGATTCGTATTGGTGACGTGACTGGAATCATCGTCATCTGTCATCATGTTGCCTTGTCCTTGACCATTCTTATTAGCCCGAGCTAGAATGATAGTATCAAAGGCACGTAACATTGCACTTCGGTACTGTACATACTTGATGGGATCCTTTTCAAACGTTTCGTACATTTGATTTTCCAAATGGTCCGCCAACGGTTGTAATGGACGTTGTAGCGAATCCAAGTAGTGTAACTCGGCTTTCGCGAGTTCCGTATCGAGGGCCTGGGTGCATTCTGGACGTTCTCGAACATGATGAATATATTGCACGTAGGGTAGGCAGAAGGTTCCTCCCGTACCGGCTCCATCGGATATTTCATGGACCGATGGACCTTCCACTACGATGCGCAACGTTCGTCCTATTCGTCGCAAAGCTTCGGTCAAAAGCACCTGGTTTATTTTTGCCAATGTTGGATAGCCACGTTTGTTGGTAAGAAACACCTTTGTAGGAAAACAGAGTGCCTTTAGCTGCATTCCAATGGCCTTGTGGAGCGCTGTCATTTGTGCTGCGACCATCGTCCCAGTCGAAACCGAGGACGAACTGGCCGACGTACTTCCCGGTGCTAGTGGTTCTGCAAAAAGAATCATCCCCAGACAAGCCGGTGCATCACAAAGTCGTGACAAGATATCAAATTGATGCAATGCCACATCTGTTAGTGCTACCTTGATCCACAATTGGACGGAAGCTTGTGCTGCTTCCATGCAGAGGGACTGGATGACTCGTGCATATTCCATAAATTGTGCTTCCTGTGCGGGTGGTGCTGGTAAAATAATGGCCGGCAAACCAACGTGCAGACCCCACTGTACCTGCTTGGGCAGACGTTCCATAGTCGTCTCCCAGTCGCGCAGTTCCGGACAAACTCCTACGATAGACGTTCGCCACCACTTGCTATCAAGTGTGCGTACATCATCTCTTCCCTCCAGCGTGTGAGGAAGAGCCGTGGTAATAAAGGCGTAGTCATCTTCTCGTGCAGCTTTCAACAGGGCCGCTGCATTGACTACGAGTAACCAGTACAGTACAATTCAGTTTCAGTTCAGTATGTATAGTACAAAAGTATGAGAGAAAAAGAGGATGAATAAGATGATGCATGTTATTGATTATTATGGCCAACGCCATTCACTATGGAACAAGACAGGCAGGCAGCAGACCCAGTGGCAGAAGTACATACAGTAACTACTGCGACGACTGTGATTCAAATTCGATAAAATAATAATAATAAAATAATACTAATATTATACTCGTAATACAATTCTTCTCACCTTGGCTCTGAGGAATAGATAGACCAACCACGATCTTGTCACTCATTTAAAAAAAAAAGATAGCTTGCTTTCAAGCTGCGCAATGGACATGCATGTGCAGAGTGCAGTTTGACGAAGCGTCTTTGTTTTGAGGTTTTTGTTTGTTGTTCAATTTTGGCAGGGATTTGGATGAATGGCAGCAAGGATAGATATCCGATTTTTAGGGGGAAGTCTGAATACCCTCTCTCCCCCCTTTCTTCCCCCACTCATTCAAATTTGACTACTAGTACTCTTCTACTATACTAGTAGTAGCTAGTAGTAGTACTACTAGTAGAGTACTTTCATTAGCGGGTTGGTAGACCACCATCGAACAAACAAAAATAATTATTGTCTCCAACGTGGAACCTGAATTTTTGATCTGAGATAGACTCCACGAAAGGAATTGTTATTGTTACACAGTACCAATTTTTACATCCCAGCTGATTTAATAATTTGGGATGTCCCGTCCATCACACGTACTGCTGGGTATCCTCTCCCACCTTATTCCCCTGCATACTCGCCCAAAATGTAGGTTTTTTTTCGAAATGAAAAATGAATCATATTGGTAAATATACATGCACTAGCTGGTAGAGCAAACAACTACTCCTAGCTATTAGTAGCTTAGTAGAGTAGTAGCTACGCTTGAATCACTGGCTAAAACAGAGAGGCGCTTAAACATTTACGAATTGGACTGGAGACAAAAAAAACCATTGGCGGAGAAAGAAGTCTTTGGTCGCAAACATGTTGCTGCTCCATCCTTTTTTTTTTCAGTGCTTGTCGATTGATTCAACTATCCTTCCATCCATCAATCCATCAATCAACTAATCGATCATGTACTTGTCCTTTCGAGTCGCCCGCAATTTTTTACGCAATTTGGCTACCCAATTTACTTTCCCGAAGCGCAGTTCACGTACAATACTGTGATGACTGCTAAGAGTATCATCATCCAGATTGGTATCTCCGTCTGGTCGGCGTCGAGTCGGTGGTCGTGGCGGTGCTGGTGGTAAATCCATACGATTGGTCAGTTCTACATTTCGAATCTTTTCCATTTTTGCCTTGATTCGACGACTCGATGCCATAGTGGAACTATCGTCGTCGGCATCATTTTCATGAGGTTTGGGGTGACGATGTTGCTTTAATCGGGTATTTGCAGCGTCAGCAGTTGTTGCAGTAGTGCGACCACCAGTTTTTCCAACTGTAGTACCAGGCCGACGTTTGGTGGGAGATTTGGATCGACTGTGAGAGCGCGACCTTGACCGATTTAATTGTCCGGCATCGGAGGTTATTGCTCCTGCTGCTGCTGCTGCTGCTGCTTTTGTTCGTCGTGATGCTGGCTCCTTGTTGCTTGGCTTTGCTGCATTCGACTTTTTTGTTCGCTTGGTTTCCTTGACCACCGCTACTACTGGTTCAACAATCTTCATAGAATACGTATTTCTCATACTGCGAGACGGATTCCGGACAGTGAACGTTTCACTGCCACTGCTACTTGCCAACGTTCGACCTGTCGAATCCATATTCTTAACAGGAGAGGATGGTAGACTTGACTTTGCGTTGCTGACATGACGACTATCATCTCTGGTTGGACTGGAAGTCATATTGGCGGGATCACTACCATTGACCCCCCCACTGGACCGGATCGATCGAGTCGATCGAAAAGAATCGTCATGCTCGGCAGGCTGTCGTTCCGCCCAGCGACGATGTCGCGTCGATACCTGTCTCTGTTGCTGCGAAAGAGACAACGTACTGATAGTGCTAGCATCGTCCCCCTCCTTGTCATGTGCCGTTATTTCCTGTTTGGTTTCCGAATAAATATCGGCAAAATCGTCCTTATTTTGACATTGAATTAGTTTTTGGCGTCGACTGTCCCACTGGGATGAATGAAGGTCTTCGACGTCCAACGATGCGTCTGAAGTCGACAATCCTACGGTTCGCTGTCGTTTGGAAGCAGTAGCTGTTCTGGGAGAAGTACTGACGTTTTTAAGAGGAGCTGCAGGATGAGGAGGAGCAGCACCCAAGTCTTTTGGGCTTCTTGTGGAGTCATCCGAGTAGGTTGTATTGACGGATGGCATACTGTGCGTACTGCGGTCGTCCTTTTGTGTCTTGTCCGCTATTACTATTTCATGACTAGGAGAGGGCACAGAACGACTGGTACGTCCGGTAGGAGTTTTTGTGTCTGCTGCTGCTGCTGCTGTTGCTGTTTTCTTCGTTGTTTTTGTTGTAGTCACCGGTTTGCCTGTGTTGGCCGTTCTAGCAGTACGTTGCGAATCCTCTGGTTCTGTTTTTTTCACTGAAGTAGCCGTTTTCGGAACCACTTTTTTGGATCCTTTAGATTTGGCAGACGTTGTTGCTCCAGACGACGATGCTACCTTCTTGACAGATGCAGGCGTCTTTTTGTGAACTGCTGCTTTGACTGCTTTGCCTTTGTGCACGCCCCTGTACTTTAAAACGCTTTCGTCAATTTGAACTTGTAAGAGTATCTGGTGCGAATTGGCTAGAGCAATGAGCACACGGCCCTGATCTTTGTGGGATACTTTTAATCGTAAGGGTCCGTAGCCGGATATGGGTGAAATCTCTGAAGGCACTGCTGCTGCTGCTGCTGCTGCTGCTGTTGTCGATGACGATTTTGCGGTTTTCATTAGAGGAGCGTTAGTGGAGGAAGGTGGCGGCGGCGGCAGCGGCGGCGGAAAAGTTGTCTTGTTTACAACATTCGTTATTTTATCTTCTGGAATGGCCTGCATTGTCCTAGACCATATGTGTGTATAAATTTGTTTCGACTTTTTGATTACTAGTACTTCTTCTTCTCTTACTTGAAATTACTACTGTACCTGGTACTAAATTATGTCAGCAGTGATGATTTTTCAAAAGATGATGCCCAAGGCCCAAGCAAAATCATCAATGCAGATTCAAATAGACTACCGATCGGATGCAAGACTTTACTATCCCGTCATACCAGGTAGTACAGTAGTTTCATTGTACTTGAATATCCCACAGTGGGATAATGATAAATCGTTTCGTAATAAAAAGGGAACCCTACTAATATTATTCATTAAAAGCTTTTACAAGCTACGAATAGACAAGACTTTTTAAGGAATATGATTTAATCGACGTTTTTGGGAGAATGTCCCTGGGTACGCCGCTCAATCCTGTCAAATCCTTCGAGCTGGTATCATGATGATTGTCGATCGGTCGTTTCAAATTTTTTATTACATGTGCTAGCGACGACAGGCAGCCTATCTGAAATGTATGGTACAGTAACACTGGATAAAAATACATGTGCATCTAATTCTACTGGAGTAGACCCTATTTGTAGTAGACCCTAATCTACAAGAGAGTGCAGGTATGGTAGACCAACTAGTCTAGTAGTCTTATAGCTACTCTATTTAACCACGTTATTTCGGAAGATAGCTCTAGACTAGGAGTGGTACCTGGTAGCTAGCTAGTCGTGAGGTGATAGAAAAGACCGCAAATACCTCTACATAGTGTCAATTATTGCTTTCTACTGGTGGTACCAGGTACTAGTACTAGAGTATGATGATACAGACTTACCAGGTAATGTACCTGGTATGTCCAGAAAGGCCGATCAACAACTACTGTACCCTGGTACGAGCATCGTCGCAATAGTTAGTGGTCGTTGTATTCGTGGCGGCGGTGGTTGCTGTTGCTGGCGCTTACCAAAAAATCTTCCGCAATAAGCACTAAAGGAAAGGTAGAACCGTGGATGTGATGGCATGTGTTGGCATGTGAATAGTTGGAGGACTTTCTTTGGTTCTTGAGTGAACAATGGTTCCAGCCAGCGGGATGGATGTGAACCATTAGAATTTGGAACAAGCAGTTCATCTTATTTATATGGTAGCCAGTGTAGAACTATAGAATCATTCGGTTGGGAAGCTGATTGTAGCCATTTCATGATTACAAACAACTAGTTATCATAGTAGATAACCTAAACTAACTGCTCCAAGCTAATACTGCAGTTGGCATACTACGCTCGAGTGCAGGTTTTGGCTCCGTGGATATCTTTCTCATTCGTGCTTCCATCTTGACTACTACGCTAGGGATACCTACATGGCCCTAAACGCAAATAAATATTCTCTCCACACATCTTTTTTCCATTTCAAGCAATACACAACCCGCAACACGCAACCCGCACTCTCCAACATTCCATTTACAATAAAAAACCTCCTATTCTATTAAATTTTTCATCAATGGCAATGCCGTCTCTGCTGCGATTTATACTTGTGTTTTGCAGCCTACCATCTAATCGTGGTGTCCTTGGATTCGTCATCCAAGTACAGGATAGGCCCTCGACAAATAATAGGCATGGTTACAGAAGGAGTTCGTTCCTTTGTTTGAGCGTGAGCGACAATGAAAACACGATGAATCATCTTGAAATTGGAACAGATCCTATCGTGTATCGTCTTGAGGACAAGGACAATATTGAAATTACACTGGCCAATTCTATCCGTAATGCCACTACCAATTTTTACGAGACAGGGTATTGTATCATAGATCACGTGCTACCACTCGATGATGTGCTACTGTTGGACAAGTGTTTTAGTCTACTAGAATCAGGCGGGAGTTTGCAAAAGACTCCGGAAGCTGCCGATGGTATTCGGGATGACTGTATTCGATTCAATTCAGAAGTAGAAGCTATGATTCCCGTGAGACGTGCCATTCGATTGTTAAAGGGAGTGGCCGATACTATGATGCCCGTCGTCTCAGAACACTACTATGGAGCTGAAACAGAGTCCGAAAAACAAGAAGAACCACTGTCTCCAGCTACCAAAGAACGACCACTAACGGTACCCCAAAATGTCATGATCGCCAGTTATCCAAACCAAGGACGGTATCGGATTCATTCCGATAATTCGTTTGATACTGATTTGGGTCGACGATTGAATTGGCGCGAAATTACTTGTATTTTATACGTAAACCCAAATTGGACAGAGGAGGATGGTGGGAAATTGCGGCTTTGGCCCGAATCTCAAGACATTGCAGCAGAACAATTTGGTACGACAGATGAAGATGACGAGCAACAATTGCGACAGCATTTGAAACAACAGTGGATCGAAAAGCATCCTCAACACGAACAAGAGTACGTTGAAGTAGAACCTATTGCCGGACGCATGATTCTTTTTGAATCTCATTTGTTGCACGAAGTTCGACCATCGTTAGCAGAAACGAGACGAGCAGTTACCTGCTGGTTCAACCGGCCCCGTAAAGTAATATAGATACTGTGCGTGTGTGCAGTAATGGCTTTTTGTTATCGCACTACTACTACTACTACTTAGTAGAGTAGCTACCCAATTTAAAATCAGGCAATCATCCTTCATTAGTGAATGCTTTTCACCATATTTCATCGTTGAACCAAGCGCCTTTTCGTGGCTGTTGCTGGTCTTGTTTCATGTCCTCCTCGAGGAGGTATTCCTTCATTAATGTGCGACTCAAACGCAATCGATTAGGTTCTTTCATTAGAACCTCCTGTTCCAAACGTTTCCTTTCTCGTTGTATGAGGTGTACCAAATGAGCAAGTCGCTGCTCGTGCGTGTCGAGCTCCAATAAGTATTGAATATCCAAAATGGGATCCAGTTGTAATTTTTCCCAATCGTGCTGCAATGATCGTTCCAATTCTCGAACCATCAATTGATCGTCTGGTTCGACGTCTTCAATGCGGACGGGTAATTTTAGCGGTCCACCCTTTTTCATGGCCGCAACAATCAACATTTCGTTCCTGTTCGATGCCAACAATCGCTGATGACCCTCACGAATTGTGTGGCAAAGGGATTGCCACACCAATGCCGATGTCCAAAACGAATAGTTGTTAGAGTTGAAATGTGTTTTTGCAAAAGAATCCGGAGACAGAATCGGCAGAGAATCGGTCCAATTACCAAACAAAGGCAAATCATCAAAGGCTCCATCATCCCTAGTGTAAAATTGTCGGACTGTTTCGTACTCATTCGAGGCTTGTTCTTGTAATGCTCGCAAACATTCTGTGCTGATGTTAAAATCTGACAGTTCATTTCGTGTTGTTGTCACTGTAGCTCGTGCATATTCTTTGGGATGTCTCAGACGATGTTCCAGGGTCAACGAAGCAGGGTTTTCTACAGACTGGATATCCACTAAACGCTCTGCGACGCAAGTTACCACAATTTTGCGAGGCCACAAGGTGTTGTCGTGACTGTCGTGACCATTACCATTACCATTACCATTTTCTGTATGGTACTGAATATCTCGATCCACCATCCGCATGAGAGTTCCAACCTTGGTCAACCGTCCTGTATCCAGGGCACGCAGTACCACACAAAACCAAGGATCTCGGTTGGCATCTTTCAGCTGTTGCAGATCCAGTGCCATTTGAATGTTTCGTGCTTCTATATTGTTCAGTGTATAATTTATGCTTTGTCCAGTCGGCAAGTATACGGCAGGTAGAGGATAAAGTGGGACCTGGATCGTTGCCTTTCTAGTAGTCTTGCTGGTTTCTTCTTCTTCGTCGTCGTCGTCGTCGTCGTCTTCGCTAAGAATTATTGTACTTGCTCTACTCGCGCACTCGTCAGTAGATTTTTCCATTGTTGGATTTGGATCAGGATCCCACCAGGACAAGACTAGATTGCTGGAATTAAATTCTTCCAAACAGGACGTTATTACAGTGTGGGCTTTTCTGTTTCTGTTTAGCATCCTTGCTCTACAAGGAGCTCTCAGCTGTGTAGTAGTAGAAGGAACAATGTAAAATCCATTGGCTCTTGTCCACGAGAGCCATGCAGCAGCCGTCAACCCGACCAACAAAGACCAGAATGGCATGGTTCGTTTTTACTTTGTCTTATTATTATGGAAAGCACACAAAGAAAGACTGTTTTTCCTTTTTCCCATCTTGGCGATCTGGTGATGATCTGGTACTCGAGTTTTGGGACTTGCTGTCTAAAAAATCCTCCTACTTTATCTAACGAATGGATTGTCTCAAAATGAGTTTAAGGTTACTGTTAGTGGTAGAAGACATGCTAGCTACTACTCTAGCTACTAGCTAGTAGACCTACCCGAACTTCGACGAAGCTACCCGTACTACTACTACAAGCTACTCTACTAGCTACCAGGTAGTAGCTGGATAGTAGCTACTCAGTAGTAGTAGGTACTGCTACTAGTCGTGGCCGTGGACTAGCTACTAGACTACTACGTACCAGGTAGTGGTACCCGTAGTACCAGGTAGTAGCTACTACTAGCTATTCTACTTCTACTACCATGGTACTAGCTAGAGTAGTAGTAGCACCATTGGTATAGTACTATGGTAATAGTATGGTAGTACAGTACATCATATCCTCACCTCAGCTCAACACGTCAGTAAATCAAGTTTCAAAAGAACACATACGTAGAGCATTTTAAAATTTGTTTTTACAAAGTGCATTCATCCCTTTATTATAGGATATACCTAGTACTTGCGTAAAGGCTTATAATTGGTCGAGCTCTGGTTGGCAACTGTCGAAAACTAGCTACTAGCTACATATGGAATGACACGGTTGTCAGCACCATCTGGCACATCCGAACACTACTGACAAAAGGCTTAGCGCCATGTATGAGTTCGCAACATGTCCACATTCGACAGCTTGGATCTCCACATCCCAGGTTCAACAAAAATATTATTCATCCTCTCACAAATTTCTTTTTTGTTTTTATTCACGACAGTCGCAGTGTCGCAGTAGCCAGCAGTTAGCAGTTCATGTACTGGTACCTGGTACCTGGTACCTGGTACCACGGTAATTGCCTTATAATATTTATTATTATTTGTATACATCAGTAAAAATGCAGAGAGTAAAACGCTCCAGTTCAATGACAAATTTGATGAGTCTCGCCGCGGGCTTTCGTAATGTAAGCGTGGAGGAAGCCCAGAAAGAGGAAATACCAAACCTGATCAAAGACGGCTCTGAGGGTGCTTCTTCCATGGACGTGGGAACGTCTGAAACCAAGTCGACGACACGTTGTCGAAATAGATCATCATTGAAAGACTCATCTCGATCTTCCTTGCTTGGTACTAGGCGTGTGGACAAAGACGTCTCTAGCACAACCATGGTGTTTGGTCTGTCCTCGTCGTGTAATTCCGCCATGCAGGAGCGGCGTGGTCTCGGAAGCAAGAGTTATATAGCTTTGGCAACTGACAGGCTTCCTGAAACTAGTAATTCTACAAATAGATCAGAGACGGACGAAGAAAGACGTGCCAGACGAAAAGAACGACGACGCAAAAGTCGAAAAGGTTCAATGAATGGAAGCGATGTCGATCAAAATAGCAAAGGAGGTGAAGAACAGCAGCAGGTTAGACGACGACGATCATTTTCGAGTTCTCGATTGATGAAAGAAGGCAGTGACGATGCTAATACGACCCGAAAACTCCTTGAAACGGAAGACTTTCTCGAGAAGCTTTTGTCTACAAATGCCGGCCAGCAGCAGCTGAAGAAACTCATAGGAAACGCGGAAGCCGAACGGCGACAACGACGTGTTTCAGCCAATTTGTTGGGTCTTACGTAGAGGCAGGTCCTAAATAACTTCTTTTAGCGAGCATCTTTCTCAAAACGCCAATTTACACTAGCATCTTTCTTGGTGAAACGGTGTATCGGTGATAGCAATTGCAACCACAGTAAGTAATTTGCACTAGGAGTGACAATAGTTGCGAGGTAGTAGTGCGGTGCTGTAGGATATGGGATATTGCTATACCACCTGACTACCACCACTGCTTACTACCCTGATTTTTTATTGTCAAGCGGTGAGAAGTTAAAGCGCATATTCATTCGGTTCAAAAAGGTCTTTCCGACACCATACACAAACTGATTCTGCAAATCAATAGTGCGACTGGAAACTAATGTGGATTTCCGGGTAACTTACCTTGCGAAATGAGAGCTGTACCCCGGTACTGTATTAGGGTAAACTTTTCCCGCACATGCCACCTGGCTATGGCTTACAAGCATCTTCTGGTACTCAACAATAGAGATGACATAGAGCCTTACGTGGTAGTCGCTGTGTTTTGAACCAGCGAAGTAAGGTTGGAAAAAAAAACCAATGATTGAGCCAAGCTTCTCGGCGACCTACCTAACTGAATTAAGGACTTGGCCTGGAACATTGTCTTTTCAAACAGTATCAGTAGGCATGCAAGATGTGTTTCCCGTAGCCAACCTGTCGTTTCGGCAAGACACGGATTGTGCCGCAATTGCAAAGAGCTGGCCATTCATTTTGGTAAAGGTGGTGCCGCTCGTCGGTAACGATCAAAGACGAGGTCTCATCACCACTATCAAGACCCACCACCGTACGAACCTCCGTCACTTAGCACCAAAACTTCACCGAAAATATCACTCAGTTACAGTTAGTCAAGCATTGTCTGAGTTACTAGCTACAGTAGTGGCGAGGTTGGCATGAATGCTGGTACGCATACCTAGTATTTCGCGTAATGGTATTGTTCTTGTCCTAGTATTTCGCCACCTACCTGGTACCAGGTAAGCTGTAGGCCTCATAACTTAGTGGTACCAGGTAGATACTCGGAGTGGACTACCTGATACTACAGTAGTACCGTTGATAATACTAGTACTACAATGGTGAAATATCCCT
>Ga0210025_1004023_pt1 | contig 12859 bp, 7 predicted proteins | sample CryGeyme20150102_FD_183989 | JGI IMG/M metagenome (GOLD analysis project Ga0210025, IMG submission 183989) | Groundwater microbial communities from Crystal Geyser aquifers in Utah, USA - Crystal Geyser metaG 2015-0102 (SPAdes) (version 2) | ecosystem: Environmental > Aquatic > Deep subsurface >...
GGGGGGGGGGGGGGTATGTCAAGCTTACGGTGTATGAGCGTGACAACGAATATTTTCAGTACATATGTGCATAAAATACATAATAATCATTGTCGTTACGACGCGTCTTTGCTTTACATAGCTGCAGACTCCTCTCTTAGTGGATGGGAAATCCGCGTAGTCTTGCCATAAAAAGTCAATAACTGATCAATATGGCTGAGTAGTGTGGTGATTTGCAGAACCGTATTCTCGACATTTGCAAAAAAACCTGCTGCTGCTAACCTACTTGGTATGACCATGCCTTTACCTGCCCTGGTAGGCCTCAATGGGCCGCTAAGAGGTATTTGGCAACATGAGGAATACTCATAATGATATACAAGGCCGTCACAAGAGTCAACGTAAAAGATGCAGCAAAGAATTCAGATTGCTTTGATCGTCGTATCAGGGCTCCTGCGTATCGAGCCGGCAATTGCACGACGCCATCCATGAAGGAGTCTCCTTCAAGCTGTCTCCAAAAGGAGAGACAAAGCAGAGTCGACGAAAGAATGATTCCCAGTGCAGCTTTTGCAACAACAGGGCATGAAATTGAGATCCAGGCTCGCATTCCAATTGCCAAAGAAAAGAGGAGAACGCCGCTAAGGAAATGCAGCCTCGTACTCGACCACTCCAGTTCATAATAATTTAATAGGAAGTCGTGAAGGGATACGGCAGTTCGCTTTTTACTTTGCGTCGATAAGGCTCCCATGGTAAGCGTGGAGACTACCACGGCCACAACCTCACTGCTCAGGGCACCCATCATCATTAAAGCGTAGATTCGCTTGACCATGCCTACTTTCAATCCCTCACTGGCAACCAAGGGTAGAGCAAAGGTTGCACCTGCCGAGGCACCAGCAAAGAGGGCTGCAGGAATACGAACATTATTGAACAATCCAGTTGCTTCGTTGGAGAAATCTTGGAGCTCAGCACTGGCTGCAGCTGCTGTTGCGCCTCCCTTGATCTCCGAAGACAATCTTAGAAACGAAAATCTTGGCTTTGCTCGAGAGAGTCTTGATTGGAGTGCTTGCGCAGGAAGTGGCAACAAGGCAGCTGCCACCCAAAAAAGAGAGATACCTCTCATGGCTTTCTTATGGGCGGCTAGAGCTAGAGTATACACACAAAAGTGCAAGATGTATGGTTGTGAACGTCGGTTGTTGTGGCTGCATGCTGCATGAGCAGTTTTGGATTTTGGATTTGAAATCAGTAAAAAATAAAAATACTACTCTTGACTCTGGCTGCTATTTAATAGAATCGAGTCACGAAAAGGAGTCACGAATAAGGCAAGTGTCGAAGACTAAACTTTTGAGGCCAAGCTATCGGATACCTGAGGTAAGAGGTAAGAAAATCCATTCCACCATCATGCTACGCACGCCTTAATTTCTTCTTCTTGCAATTAACAGTTATACTCTCTATCAATGGCAGCAGGGCAGCAGGCAGTTGCTGCAGTCTTGATACTTGATAGAATACGCCTCTTTTGCACTTCAACCGAAAGCAGCATCGATCCCCAGCACGCAAGACATTCACGTAAAAAAAATGTGGACTTCGTTAATCATGCAATTACTATTCCACCAAATGTATTTTACTCCAGCATGGTCTTGGGCATTTCGTCCAGGATATGCTTCTTGATTTCGTGCTGTTTCTCGTTCAGGAGTTGCTTTCCTGCGAACCATACTGTTCTGTGCGCCCACAGGGTTTCGCCTCCATCAAATTCCACGACCAGTTTGTATCCAAATTGCTGGAGTTTTCTTTTTAAGAGACCCTTGGGTTCCTCGATGGCTATCACCTTGAAACTGTATGGTTTATGAAATTCAAAGTCCTTCAGGATGAATTGTTCCGCGCCTTCCACGTCCAGCGAGAGAAAATCAATTACTTTTGGTGCATTGAACTTGTCCAGAATTGTAAGTAAGGATGCCGTGTACCGTGGCACAGTGTCTTTTTTATCGTTCTTGTTATCAAATGGAGCTCCGACAAGACCTCCGGTGAGACCTTCTTTCTTGGGATCGGAGGGCAGGGTAGCCTTCACTTCTTCAAAATCATCATGGCCTACAACACTTCCCACAACGTGACAGTTGGTACGAAACGCCAATCGGTACCAGTACGCAGGATTGGCTTCAATGCAAATACCCTTCCACCCAAAGTTCTGTTCCAAGGCAAACGTGTTGGAATCCCAGACGGCATCGCTGGAACCCAGATCGACAAAGTATCCATCTTTTTTGAAATTGAAAAACTTGGCGACTGCGAGATCTTGACCGTGTTGAGCAAACCATTCCACACTTTCCTTTTTGGTGTGCTTCTTGTCCTGTTTCAGGTACCACTTTGGGGGGATCTCGCCAAAGAACTTGTCCATCTTACCGTAAAAGACGTGAATCGGGTTCCAACCAGGACCTTTGAGATCTCGGACCAAATTGTTGGTACCATTGCCGGAATTCGAAGTCGGAGAGCCCGAAAGAGTTGCCATGAGTCCTCCCAAAATAATGCCCACCAACAGACCGATGCCTCCAACCTTGAGATCGTTTCTTAAGCGAGCATTCTGATCGAACTCCGTCTTGGCCCGGTGATAATTGACCATGGCTGTCTTCACCATTGGAGACCTGCTAATTCGCTTGACAGGGCTCTCTCCATCGTAGAGCGTTCGTTTCATCGAATCGCTTCTCATCTTTCTATTTTCATTTTGCGGTGGTCAAAGTTCTTGTTGATCTCTGTACTTGTGTCTCTTCGATTTGCAAAAAGGTCATTGAAGTTCCGAGTCATTGTAAATAAAATTAGAGTTAAAGTTCTCACATTCTTTGAGTTGTAATACTACTACTAGTCTACTACTACTAGCTGGTAGTACTCGGAGTGCCCAGCCATGGGAACCAGCCAACCGGGCATCTACAAGTATCATCCTCGGAGAGTCCACTTGTTTAAAAGTAGCGTGGTAAACGAAAAGTAGATGCATATTTTAGCACCAGCTTTTAATAGCAGCCGAAGCGCAACACTCTTTCATCATAATTCGCCTGATATACGTCTGCTTAAGTGGAAAAGCCAGCCTTCAAGAAGCAAAGCTAGTCAGCTAATGACATTTGATGGCTTGGCAGATTCGACATCACAAGTGTCTTTTGTGAAAAAGGGTGCGCAACGATTATGTCTTGGATCTTGCAAAAGATGCAGTCAAAATGTTCCGTACCATGGTACCTGGTACGGGTACCAGGTACCACACCATAGACAGGCAGCTGGCTTACCACGCACTAGGTTACAGGTCTTCCGCTAGACTTAATTGCGAACGATTCTCCCTGGTACTACCGAGAGTGTTATTAGACTAGTAGTAATAGAATCCTCCTGCTCTCGAATACTCTAGTACTAGTACCAGCTACCAGGTACTCGGAGTAGTAGACATTGTTACTTTGGTCTGTGCAAAGAAATCTCGAGGGAGTAATTTGACCACTGGATAAAAATTGACCAAAGTAATACAGGCACCTAGTATGTCTAATTTGTGAACAAAGAACGATACCACTACGGTACCAGGTACGGTAGACCCTAAAAATAAGCTAAAAACTGCTCTGTAGACCAGCTAATAAGGTCTCCGCAGAGTTACAACTCTAATAAGTTCATGATGCTCTGATCAACTGAGATTAGACTAACGGTACTAGTACTACGATACTAAACTCTATTTAGAGTAGTAGTGGTACTCGTAGTACTAATTACCTGGTACTAAAATACGAGTAGAAGACAGTACCTGGTAGTCTCCTTAATTCAGTTTGGTGTACAACTACTGTACCAGGTACAGTACTTTGTACTATTAGTGCCGTAGCACTGGTAGTAAGGCGCCTGAATGAAAAGAATTTCACCAGTTTATGACCCACGACATCAATGCCAACGCAGAAGTAAACAGCACCTTTGCATGGTACCAGGTACTATGCTAGGGGGTACCAGGTACCGTATCTGGTACGTGCCAACCGGTTTTACCAGGTACTGGTTCAATTCATTGGGCCTTTTTGGCAATCGATTACCCAGGTACTAGTACCAGGTACCAGGTACCTGGTACCCTGGTACTGTACTCCTAAATGGTAGGAACTGGCAATCATTTATCATAGGCTACCTACCAAGTAGTACAGTACTCAGTAGTACTGGTACCACTCTAGTACTCTAGCCGAGATGGATTATCTACCAGGTACTACTACCAGGTACTACTACCAGGTACTGTACGGTGCCAGCATTCTCCTCGTCCTATTAGCTGATACTACGTAGCAGTACTCTACTACTAGTAGTACCTAGTAGTACTACTCTTGCAGTACCAGTACTATGTATGTAGACTAAGTGCAACAGTACCAATACTACTACCAGGGTGGTACCACTGGTAGTACTGTTGAATTGATTCCCTGAAATGTGGTCTTGCTACTAACATTTAACTGTACTGGTACTGGTATACTTTTGCTGCCGTGGCGTTCGTCGAAGGCTTTTCCCTCAAATGACGATCTATTTTGCCAAGAATAAAACGATAGTGAATTTGAGAACGATTTAAGCATCAATGACCAATGATAAGAACTGCGGCAATCGATTTTACTCTTTTCCGAATTCCAAGCTCACGGATCACGCACGTCTTCATAATATGTCAAGTTTTACTACACTTACTGTATCAAAATACAAAATACAAAAGTATCTTCCCAAATAAATCACCATGGGTTTGGATATCTCAAGACCAGTCGTTGAATGGGACAGCGAAAACTTTGCCGACGCACTCGAGTATCTCGGGGGAGAGTTTGCCCAGTACGCTGATGCAGTGATGGATCATGATTTTGATGGAAGTACGCTGTCTACCTTGTTGCCATGGGAAATTAAAGAATCACTCAAAGATATGGGTGTTTGTAATCGCATCCATCGTTGCTTTCTTTTGAAGCATATCTTGCTGCTTTTGAATGGTAGTGAGCAGGCGGATGTAGACTCAACAAAGGATCATCGTCGATGGGCGACACAAATTCCATCGTCACGATTGCCACCACGATCATCATTGAGACAAGTGAGCCGTTCGAAATCTTACACTATCGCTTCCCCAGATGGCAACCGCTGCCATATACAGCGACAATACAGTGTTTCGAGTACGCGAACGAGTTTTACCACCACCAGTCTCGACGAAGATGACAAGGCTCTGCTGCGTAGTTTGATTGTAAATGCTTGCAAGCAGCAGCAAGAAGAACGTGAAGCTCTGTTGGCGAGACAACGAGCACTGCAAGCACAGGTAGCAGCCATGCAGATAAAATAGCACCTGCTGGGGATGTTAAGTTACAATATTCGTGCTTCCTGCCAGCCGTATGACTTTTTTCCTTCGAATATTTCAATTTAAGATCCAATAATATCGAAATTACTTTACAGCCTCTCTACTTAGCTATGATACCACAAACGACAGATAACCCCAGGATCAACCAAGCGTGGTGCATTTTTGCTCAGTATGGTGTCGCATTATTTGTTTTACGCTAGCTCTTCATTTCTGCTAGTATGACAGTAAACCAGCCTCGACACCTTTTTGATGATCGCGCCTGAGCGCACGCAATCTGAAATCTTATTGTTTGAATCACTGGAATTGCGTGAAAAGAGACATATTCCGGCCTAGACTTCTAAATACTAGCTAGCTACTGGTAGTAATAACAGGCGACAATAAAAAATAGCTGAATCGCCCATGCGACAATCAATCAGTCGTCAACATTTATTAGGCCCAACGTTGATCGATAAAAAAATCCGATGATGAAGCACATTCATTCAGGCCTCTCTATAATTTTTTTATGGTAAGAATGTCTGTTACAGTTGAAACATCTGCTGTGGGTGTGTGCCACCACCCCAGAGATCTTGGAAAGGATTGTCACGAATTTCGAGAGCCAGATAAAATCTTGAAAAAATATTCACAGTTTCTTACGTAGTTCTGTTGTTGTCCAAAATGTCAAGGACGGAGTAGCCAGCCTCCTTGTTCAAAAACTGCAATTGGCGGAAGCTCATCTGTCAATTATATCAGGCTCAGCTTTAAAAAAAAAAGAGCGACAACTTCTGTCGTAATATGTATGACGATGAGATTGTCGTAGCTACTCCCTGAAGGAGTAGCTGTTAGCTAGCCGTGCTGGATTTTTGCGAAGACGCTGTTCAATTCTTCATACCAACTAGTCTACTAGTATTCTATTTATTTACGCTTTAAGATTTCTTCTGGCTCGTTCTGAATTACCAGGTACTTGTTCGTTAGGAATAGCCGTTCAAGCTGCTTGGTATAACGAAGTCAAAGGAAACTCCCGCAGATCGGGCCTCAATCAGTCTGATGTGTCTTCGCCTAATACTCAGTAATGTACAGTATGTCTGGCTGCGGTAAGAACTTGGACGCTTACCTGTTCGAGAGGCTTTCAGCGGTCATCTACTAGTAGTAAAGCGCACACGTTGCACCTGGTGTTGATCTGCAACCAACAAAATATGACGATTAAAAAAAAATTCAATCATCTTTTATTTTCTCAAGATTTTCACAATTTAACCGCTTGCGGTCTTCTGTACTCTTCTCAACCTTCATCTCATTATATTCACCATGGCTTCGGACAAAATAACTCGCCTTCTCTCGTTCGCGCCGCAGTTGCGAAGAATTAGGAGCAAGATTATCTCTGGGAAAGCACCGGCGGTAGCCCCATTGTCTACAGCATTCTTGCCTGCTGCAGCATTGACTCCTCCCACAACGCCTACTATTTCTGAGGGTCGTGTTGGCCCTATTCGTTGTTCGAATCGATTTGTTCACGCTTCTTCTAGAACTGCCCCATTGAGTTTAACGAGTTCACCAATAGCGCCTAGGACGGATGGTGATATACTCGGCATCGGCAGCCTTTCTTCGAATCGACACTGGCAGCCAATGGTCCTCTCATCCCAAACAATTATTTGTTGTCGCTATTTTTCGACCAGTAGCGGCAGCAACTCTGAGGACGACAAATACAACAACCCAGATGATCCACACGCCATGTACAAAGAGCAAATGGAACAGTTAAAACTGGAACGAGAAGAAATGTTCGGATTTTCCGAAGACGACGAAAAAGCTTGGAGCAGTGTTGGAAGTAGTGGAACGGATCAATTACCTCAGTCGCTCATGCAACAGATCGAATGGGCCCGAGAAGAAGAGCAGCGGACCACTGTGGAATCTCCCACCGAAATGTTGACGTCTGCTCCGCTAGCACAAAAGTTGACAGCAACAACTAACAATACGACAAATAGTGGTACTCAACCAACTGGCAAGAATAACAATGGTGATCTCTATCAACCATTGCATGGTTTGACGCATTTGTCAGAAGATGGATCGTCCGTTCGTATGGTGGATGTTGGGGGAAAAGCTGTTACACAGCGAATGGCAAGAGCAGAAACTCGAGTTGTTTTACCTCCGGAAGTAGTAGCTGCATTTCAACAATCGAAACAAGAAAATGAGCTTGTTGGACCCAAGGGACCCATCTTTGCCACAGCCAAAATTGCCGGAATCATGGCGGCCAAGTACGTTGAATAACAGTGATTACTTTATATGTGTGATAGTGTTTGCATACTTGTATTTAATTGAATTTGCTCACCCTCACATAATAATATAATTATACTACTACCTCGCATGCTGCCTCTTTCTAATTTTCTCCACCAGGAAAACAAGCGATTTGATTCCCCTGTGTCATCCTTTGCCACTTGATAATGTACAAATTGATATTCAATTGGAAAAGAACAATATCGCAATCATTACTTGTGAGTGTCGAGTTACTCACAAAACTGGTGTTGAGATGGAGGCTCTGACCGGTGCCACTGTTGCGGCGCTCACCGTATATGACATGGTCAAAGCCGTCAGTCACAACATCCGGATCGAACAAACTATTCTCACGAGCAAATCAGGAGGAAAGCGAGAGGTTGGTTGAAAGGCGAGAAAAAGAAAAAAGGAATGCTTTGATTCAAGGCCAGATTGGAGTGAGAGATTGGGATTTAGGGAGGCTCCCAAAACGCACACCTTGCTTAATATGTAAAGTAGTAAACAGTGCTTCAATTCATAGCAATTTTCTTGATTCCAAGACGTCCCAACTAATACTACCACTAAAGGCTTCTGCACCCCGGTCTTCACAAGCAACTCTGACAGAGCATTTCGTGTTTGGCTATCACAGATCATACTCATCGAAATTTGCTTGGCAAAAACGGCCCCCGTATTCTACGCCAGGAATTCTTTCACTGTCGCAGCACGTACTGCAACGAAGATTTAGGGCTCAGGCATGTTGTGTAAGTACGTAGTTTTTTCGGGTTTCGTTCGCGCTCGTGCGGTTGCAGTTGCAATTGATTCGGAGTCACGAGGTACCTGCCTGGTACCTAAAACGAGTCACGAATGACCCCACTTCAAATAAATCCAAGATTTTAAAGATGATGATGATGAGTGTCGTATTATTAAAAAAAAACAAGTGGCAACAAACCTGTGAAAAGAAGCCTGAGGAGCCCTACGGCAAGTCTATCAACACTATCCAGGCCCGTCTACTGAATTAACTGAACTTATCAAGTAACTATGTTTCGATTTACAGCAATTGTAGCATTTTCCCTTCTGACAGGGACGATAGCACTCCTTCCCTCATCACAACAGCAGCAACAATCATTCGTCACTACGAGTATTGCACGCTCCTCCGCCACGGCCGATACTGAAATCGCCACAACAACAGTTACTCCGGAACAATCGAGAAGATCCATGATGGGAAGCTTTGTGGGAGGAATGGCTAGTTTGTTTGTAACGTCAGCTTTTCCTGTGCAGGTAGCATCGGCAAAACAGCCCGATTGTCTCGCAGACTGTATTAAAAATTGCAAACAAGTTGTCCCCAACGATACGAGTAACTATTGCCGAGATAGCTGCATGGATTATTGTGAACAACCCGATCGAAGAGATGGACTTTCTGGTTCCATTAGCAGCGAAGGAGGTGAAGTTGGTATCCTGGGTGGAACTTTTGGTCAAGGTACGGTTGTTAAAGGAGAAGATAAGCCACCCACTATCAATCTGCCAGGATTAAACTTTCAATCCGGAGAAGGGAGAAAACTGCTAGGGTAAGTCTTTTCCTGAGAATGAATAATGACGACATTTTTTGCCATCGTTCATTTTCTAAAACATTCCTTTGTGTGGTGTGGCGCCTCAGGCTCTAGGAGATATGCGCCAATGCTGGCCATTGGCCATGAATCAGTTGATCGGAGAACGACACATTCAGCATAGAATAATCTCTCCCTTCGTAGCACAACTAAAGAGAAAAGGTTTGGTCTGCCTTTTGCGTATCGGAACATACAGCTGCACTTCATTCTAATTCATGTGTGGGATTCCCCACTGACAGCCGACGACGACGTTGCCAAACTTGCTCCTTTCCACTGTGATGCATGGATTCTCGCATTCGTCGATCTTGACCCGAATGCTCCGATTGAGCGAGGATCTCGATGCTTCTTTGCAGCGATTCGCTATATAAGGATGCCTTCTTCTGTCTGCGTTGTTGTGGGGTGAGGCCCACCGGGGTCTTGCTCAGCCGATTGTAGCTGATACCATCCCTGACCGGCGACAAAGCGCTGAAATCGCTGCCGCTTTCTTCAAGGCTGCTGTCAGGTGCCGCAAAAATCATTGTGTTACCACCCTTTTCGACAACATCGTCGACTAGACGATCACGCGACACTCGTGATGAACCTTTGATTCCCTCGTGTCCCTTAGAAAGGTTCCGATTCAAAGGAACGTCCATGTCGTTGGATTCGCATGAGCTTCTCCTTTTGTTTTTGGCGCGAATTCTGTCGGTAGAATCAGATGTGGATGTCATCCTGTCTGATTTTCTACGCAGGCGGAAGCGACCAGACGAGGACTTTGAAGACGCCATGTCGTTCTTTCTAGTTCTCACCGGGTCAAAGGTTTCATCGGATTTGGACATCATGTCGTAATCCTTTCTTCGAACACGCTCCGTTGTCTGGTCGGATTTGGACATTTCAGGATTATCCTCCTCCTCTTCGACATCATCGGAAACATAGCGAAGCATATCAAGATCATCTTGGGACCTATTACATTCTACCTCGTCCACAACAGAATCAACATCGCGGAACGAGACTCTCATAGGACTCAAAGATCGAACGTTATGTAATTGAGCCTTCAAGTTTGTCCGTTTGACCTTTGTCGCAGTCTTTCTAGATGACTCTTTAGAATGCTCCAACTCGACTTTCGACGTTTCGCCGCCATAAAGTTTTTGCAATGTAAGACTAGTCGATTCGTTTCGAGAGGAAGAAATGACGTCTTTTGAGGAACCAAAATCCGACAAAGAGGTTGGCGTATGAACAGTCACTGCTTTTGCACTTTTTCCCACTATTGTATCTGGTTCATTTCCATCGCGACTTTCACCGTAGAAGTTTCGAATGGAAAGCTTTGACGAGAGGCGCTTCCTTTTAGGATTCTCGTCAATGGCCTGTGTTTCTCTGCGAGAATCTTGAAAAACTTCAGATGGAAGCGGTTCAGAGTTTCCACGAAAAGATCGCGACATTGATCGGGAGTTCGATCTTGATCTACTTGCCCGCCGTCTCTGCTCCTGCGTGAGACTGCTATAGGACCCTCGACTCCTGGATGTGCTTTCATACCTTCTACTTCCGGAGGATGGTCTTGGTGATTTATATCGGCTACTGGATTCTTCTCGCGATCGTCTTCCACGGGTCACTTGCCTCTTCCTCTCATCTTCAACTCCACGACCTTTTCTCTCTGACGAAGAAACCATCTCATCCTGCTGCTGGCTCGAACCGCCCATGGCGTGATCCACTCTAGGTCCTCTACTGCCCATCTGTGGCGCATTATGATTTGATGTTGGCTTTCTGGGCACTTTCATAATGTCCGGAAGAACAATATTTTCCAGTAAATTAGTAAACGTTTCGTGGCTACTAGTTTCGTGGCTTGACGTTGGTTCAAGTACAATTGAATTCAAAGAAGCACCCGCTCGGGAAGATTTAGATTTGCTCTTCGAACGGCTTGCCCGGCGACGGCGATTGCTGGTCGACGCGCTCCTTAAGCGCCTCTGCAAAACGTTTTCTTTAACATCTTTTCTGCTGACAGTAGATCGAGAGGTTCCGGGCGAAGCAATTGCATCCAGAGCAGTCTGGGTAGAGCTAATTTTGGAATCCATTTCGCCGTCCCTATAAGCGTCTTCCAAAGGATCGATCTTATCGGACAGGGACCAACGTCGACGAGGCTTTTCACGAGTACTATTTTTGGGAAAGTATATTGTGCCGTCCTTGGGTGGTCGTGGCTTATGTAGTTTCCCGGCTCGTTTGTTTGTCAGTTTCTTTCTACCAACAGAAAACGAACGCTTTTGCTCTGGATGTATATCTCCCTCTGGTTTCCGGGACACGCTCAGAGAAGCAGACCTAGGTTGATGTTCGGGATGTTTTGTACTCTTCCGCTTGCTTGCTGAAGACGATCTCAAATGAGCATTTATCTTGCTCGCAGATGCAGACCTAACACGAGGTTCTGTTGTTTCGCTGGCTTCCTTGGATTTCTTCATTAGAGCTGCTGCTGTTGCAGAATCTGTTTTATCCTGAGTTTTATTATGCTCGTTTACGCCGATTAAGTTGATGTGTAAGTCGGCTATTCCGCGATCTTTTTCTGAATCTTTCCTATTCTCAGTTGAAGGGCGCCGTTTTTGAGACTGTGTAGACGAACTATTCCATCCATGGACCCCATACGATTCGCTGCCAGCGGTAAGTTCGCTGTCGGGTATCGCCTTTGCCTTGTCCGCACTTAAATCACGAGTGCTCCTTTTCCTTCTGCTCACAGAAGCAGATCTAGAACCCTGCCTTGGACTATCCGTTGACGTCGTCGCTGCTAATTTTTCGGTTTTGTGCTTTGAGAGATCTTCGGACACATTTTGGTACTCCGATTCTGAAGACTTCCTGGTGTTCCCAAACATATTCATTGCGGTGTTCCTGCTTTTCCGTTTGGTGAGATCGGGATCTGGTAAAATCAATCCTTCAATGAGGTCGACTTTATTTTCCAAGACCCTGTTGCTTTCGTCGTCCAAATTGATTTCTGTTTTATGGTTCGATTCTCCCAAGCTTGGGACACTGTGACAACGCCTGTGCTCTTGCTTTGCAGGCTTTTTAATGGTGTCAACTACAATGGCTTGATTGGGATTGGTATGTCGCCTCCTTCGAGATTTCGACGTACTCGAACTTCGCCCTCTCTTGTCGGCCATAGACTTTTTTCTCAAATTGCGTGGTTCATTGACGGGAAAAGATTTTTCTGCTTTGCCATCCGGCGTCTTCGACCGTCGGCGTGGTGGATCTGATATTTTCTTCTTCTTGGACGAGGAGGAAGAATGATGCCGTCTTTGTTCTTTCTGGGAGCTGTCATTTAAGTCTTCCTCTTGAGCAAAGGAAACCAACGACCCCTTGATGGTAGATTCGTCGCTATGAGTTGTGGACTTCATGTGCAAATCTGAGTCGGTTGAACTTTGATAAATTGCACTGTCCGATTTCCTGCTACTGCTGTTGGTAAAGGGTTCGGTTCCCTCCGATTGACTTCTTCTCAGAGAGATCGAAGGAAGTGCAATGTCCTTGCAAATTAAGATGATGCTAGGATCATCCGTCAACTTATCCTCCACTAATTCATTCTTTTTAACATTGGCAGAAGCCATATTCATGGCTTTGCTGGAGTTGGTCGATGCGAGGATTTGTTGTATTAAAGACAGAAAAGAGGTACCTCGGTGGCTAGCTGTAGCACGAATTCAAAGTGATGCCTGATCTGTGAGATTATAGAGCAAGCCCCTGAGTTGGTCCATCAGGCTTGCTCCCTAATTGCAGAAAGTGGTAAGCATGCAATGTCTTGCGTGGTCTCTCTTTATCTAGGAGA
>Ga0210025_1004026_pt1 | contig 12854 bp, 11 predicted proteins | sample CryGeyme20150102_FD_183989 | JGI IMG/M metagenome (GOLD analysis project Ga0210025, IMG submission 183989) | Groundwater microbial communities from Crystal Geyser aquifers in Utah, USA - Crystal Geyser metaG 2015-0102 (SPAdes) (version 2) | ecosystem: Environmental > Aquatic > Deep subsurface >...
CGTTATTATTTCATTGCATTATATTATTATACGCGTGTATTTGAAGGGAAGCAAAACGTAATTTTGTGAGCCGAAATTAAAAAGCAAACAAATTTGATTGTAGCAGTTGGTCTTGTCCTCTTTGTGGATGCCATATTGAATCGCCTTTTTTGAAAAACAATTTTTTACAACATTATTTTGTTTGTTGTTTGTCGTTTTTGTTGAACTTACAATAGCTTGATGAGTATCCCATCCAATGTTTACGGGTGGAGCATCCTTTCCAATCTTTTTGCCTTCGGTCTTTTCCTTGGTAGAATAAAGTTCTCCACCTCGGAAAGCAAGAGGTGATTGGGGTGCGAAGGCATCCACTGTGGTGGTGGTCGTGGTGGTGGCACACAACGAAAGGAGCGAAAAGAGGAAGGCAGCCGTGGAAATCTTCATGTTGTTAGAATTATTGGTAAAATACATTGCGTGGATAATATTATCAATTCTACTTCGTAGATACTGTAAACTGCATCTACAAATGAATTGTGGACCGATTCAAACAACGCGAGGTTACAAGATGCCGATCAGCCTTCTCTACTACTACTACTACTACTACTAGACTCGTGAGCTAGTAGTCTATTCTCTTGAGTATCAGGTAGAGTACCTGGTAGTAGACCAGAGTAGTAAACAAGCCTTCGCACGTATCCTTCATCAAACCTCCTTTTTCATGTTCGTTTCCTCTGACTTCAACATGTCCAGAGGTTCAACTTGTAGCGGACCCATTCGATTCATTTTGAAATAGCGACACCTGGAAGTTCAGAGTTGAAAATAAAAGCCCAGCTGAACGTTGAAAGTCTTGCCACCTCATTTCGTCATTTTCTGGTTGACGAGTGATAATGAGCAGGAAAACAGAAAACGACCACCAACAAAAGTATTCCACGCAAATACAGCTCTCGAGTACAATAATAATATTATTTCTCTCACGTTTCACGTTTTGTGCACAAACAACGCACCATTAAAGCCAGCAACAACATTACCAAAACTATAACACCGACAATAGCTAGTTCAAATCATGGCAGATAACTGGGATGACAGTGATGATGATTGGGACGCCAATGATGATGAAATTGACGCCAAGTTGGGTTTGACCAAGAAGCAAGCCGAGACGGCTGGTGTTGCGGAGTTTGATGACGAGAAAGACCTGGCACTGGCAGAAAAGGCCGCAGCCGAAAAGGCACGACAAGCCGAGCTCAAATCAAAGGGAAAAGCTTTGGCAGCAAGGAAACAAGCCGAACTGGACAAAGAGGAAGAATTAGAATTGGCTCGACGAGCCATGGAACTCGAAGCCGAAGCCGAGGCCAATATGACACCAGATGAACTTCGGAAATTTAAGCGAATGCAAATTGAACAGGCGGATAATGCCTTGACCGATGATTTGTTTGGAGGCGTTGAGGCCGTTAAGGGAGCAGCAGCGGCAGCAGGTAGTAGTACTGGAAAAGGAACAGATAAACTGGTCTTGAAGGATTTGCCATCGCATCTCAAACATGCACGAAAGGTGGCCAACGCCATGCGGGTACGTCATGGCATGACTACATTGCGAATATTGTTTCGTTGATTGACTGCTCTTTTGTTGTGTATTCTGGTTTGTTCTGAATTGGCAGTATGTGCTAGCGTTTTCAAGAATGACTTTTTCGTGATTGTTCAATGATTTCAATTACCATGTACCAATCTCCACGATCTAACCAACCTATACATATACATATACATACACATATGCATACACACACACACAAACACATACGTGCTACAAAAACAAACAGGATCACGGAAAAATTTACTGGACCAAAGCTTTGATCGATGAATTGATCAAGGAATCTGCGGATACGTTGGACGTGGATGCCCTGGCGGATATCGTCAAGACGTGCAACGTTTTGAAGAACGATAAAATGCAAGCGGCGAAACGAAAAGTCAAGGGACAGGCACAAAAGGCTCAAGCCAAACGTGACAAGCAAAAAGAAATGGATGCACAGAAAAAGCAGGCAGAGCTCTTTGGTGATAGCAATCAATACGACGCGTACGATCAAATTGGAGAAGAGTACGAAGATGCCTTTTTCTAAAACAAAAAAGAACCATTTTTCATAGAGAGAAGGAGGAAATGGAAATGTCTTTCTTTTCATAACAGTGTTGTCAGTCAATCAGCAAAAATTTATATGATAGCAATAGCATCGAAGAGATATCGTCTGTGAGAGATGTCAGTATACAGCTGTCGCCTTTTGAAAAGTACAGGACGATTTGTCTCTTGTAACTTGGTGCTAAACATATCAAACTGGTGCTGTGAAAAGTACAGTATAATTATTATTACTGTAATTTGATGCTAAATAATGTACCGAACTGTAGTACATCGTTCGCGATTGTGTCGACACAGGAGCTACCGTACGTTATTAGCAGTCAGCAGCGGCAATACTAACTACGTACTCTACTACTTACTACCACTAGCTAGTAGAGTAATACTACTAGCTAGTAGTACAGTACTAGCTAGAAGTAGTACAGTATCTACTAGTACTAGTAGTACTAGAAGTAGTACCTGGTAGTCTAGTAGCGCGCTACTAGTAGTAGTACCTGGAAGAGACGGTACTATCTACTTTAGAGTAGTGTGAGAGGCATACTCCAGTTTTCAATTAGGAGAGTTTAGAAAAATATTTAGGAGAGTTTTAGGAGAGTTTAATTAGGAGATTTTCTGAGACATTAGGAGAGTTTTTTTTTCAATTAGGAGAGTTTTTTTCTCAATTAGGAGAGTTTTTTTTTGTTAAGCTAGATATTATCTAGAGGAATTAGGAGATTTTATTTTTCATTTAGGAGAGTTTTATTTCAAATTAGGAGAGTTTAGTCAACAGTACTAGGAGCGTTTCACCTTAATTAGGAGAGTTTTAGGAGATTAATGAAAAAGAAATAGGAGATTTCTAAAAGTCTCCTAATTAGGAGATTTTCAATTAAAGCTTCTTACTACCTGTTCTTCCTGGTAGTGATTGTATGGCACGACAGAGTTAGGGTTGCGGAGAAGATGACGAAGATACCAGCACTATAATTCTCTTTTGAACGCTCACATGCCCTTTTTTGTCAGAATTTCAACAGACGTACTACTAGTAGAGGTACTAAGTAGGAGTACGTAGTGTAGTAGTAGTCTAGTTTACTGAATCGTAATTCTTCTTTTTTTCATCGGACATCCGACTAGAAAATTGATAAAGTGGCTTTCATTCTTTCGGCCACATAGTTTGGTGCAGTACCTACACACTACTACTACTGTACTCGACTTACCTTTCCCCTTTTGCCAGTTATACACTGCTGAAAGAGAAAGAGAGAAAAGTGGAGACAATGATTAGAGCTGAGAGAATAAGAAGAAGTAGAAGGAGGGATGATCAAACGACCAGTGTTGCTTGTTGTTTTCGTCACACCACGCCAACGTCACATCCAACGATCGCGATACTTTTTCTCGGTCTTTTGTTGCACTACCACCACCAGCAGCAGCAAGGAACTGTCGATGCTTTTGCAACACCATCAATACAAAAACATTCCAGCCTCAGAAATCGACCGTCATCTTGCGCTCCTTTTTCGCGTTATTATTATTTTACATCTGCGGAACATTTTTTGCTGCAGCAACCAATATCAATAACACCAACACCAATAACTACAACTGCACGATGGGCTTTCTCTGACAATCAAAACAAAAACGAAAAAAATGATGACGAGAGTAATCAGGAAACAACTTGGATTGGTCTTTCAGAACGAACCAAGGGTATTGTTGTCTTATTAACGGTACCCCTCGCTTGGGGAACGTACGGTCCTGTCGTTAAGTACCTGTACGAAATCAAACCGGCTGTACCAGGATTTGTTTTTTCTGCTTGTTATTATTTGGTAGCCTCCTTGACTACGCTAAGTATTGTATCGTTTCAACAAAATCGGAGCAACAATTTTTTTCAAGCAGAAGAAGAAGAAAAGCAAATTGGTACTGATACGATTGATGGCGACGAAACGATGGAGCATCGACCTACATTTCCCATTGCTGGTGGCATCGAGTTGGGATTGTACCTCTTTCTGGGAAACTGCTTGCAAGTGATCGGACTCAAAACAGTATCCTCGGATCGGGCTGGGTTTTTGGTACAACTGACCACCGTTATGGTTCCCGTCACGGAAGCTTTACTAGCTGGCAACTTACTAGCCATTTTACCCCGGACGTGGATCTCGTGCCTCTTGGCTTTTTGTGGGATTTGTGTCATGAATCTGGATGGAATGGATCAAGAGTCTATTGCTTCCATGCTGGATATCTTTAAATCGTTTTCCAAAGGCGATGTACTGATCTTGTCGGCAGCAGTACTATACACGCTGCACGTTGTCCGATTAGGACGATACGCGAAAGAAACCACACCCATGAAATTGGCAGCATCAAAAGCCACAGTGGAAACCATTTTAAGTACCAGTCTAGTCGTGGGATTAATGTCGTTTGCAGGATCAGGAGTGACGGCAGGAGGTGGATTCCTTGCATTTGTTCAAGAGTCAGGAATGGAAATATCCAATTTTTTCTCGTCTATTAGCAAAAGTGTTGCCACAGGAGCCGTGCCTCAATCGGCAATTCTCTCGGCACTTGGTGCCACACTGTGGACAGGACTTGTAACTTGCGCTTACACCATTTTTGCTCAATCCTACGGACAAAAACGTGTGGGTCCATCCGAAGCGAATTTGATCTACTCCGTCCAACCTATTTGCACTGCTCTCTTTGCTTTTCTGCTATTGGGAGAAACCATGGGACCGGCAGGAGTGGTTGGTGGTATCTTTATCGGTGCAGCTGTCTATCTTGTGACTATGACTACAGGAGAGATAAATGACGAACAGGACGATGAGAATGATGAGAATGATAATAAGACCGTCAAATTAAGATCAAACCTTCCAGAAATTTCAAGGCAGACAGATCTGTTACGAAATTCAACCGAAGTTCTTGTGAAGTGATAGCACTACAACAACAATGAATAGATATAATAATATTGTTTTGTATAGTGTATACAGTATACACTATACACGACTTCTAATATAGACTTGAATACTGGATGAAAGACTTTGTGACCAAAATGCTTCAAGCACCAGTAATATTGAATTGGATTGAACATACATCATACATTAACACTGGGGTCTGTTACTCCTTATTTTGAGCATTCCCCTATTCCTTTTCTTCGTGACGCTGCAGCGTACCTTCATCCTCATTGCGATTTCCAAAGACAACCTCGACCAAACAGCAATCTCTGCTAAGTTCATCTCCAGTCACCTTGACCATCAACCAAAAGTATAAGGAAAAAGTGCCCACCCCTCTATTTCTTCATATTGCTCCACATGCTTCCAGGCTTTTGTCCTTTGGAACCTTCAGGGTCGTCTCCGCTTTTGTCTGCAAGATTTTGATTCTTCAGGTAGGCTTGCATTTCTTGTCGAGCCTTTTCGCTCATACCACCAGCTTCGTCCATGCCTCTCATTTGATCACGATCCGCCATGAAAGGAAGATACAGAGTCCCAATACCAGCAACTGCAACGGTACCCGCCACGGCTATTCCGACGACTTTCGATCCTGAACTTCTTCCGGCTCCCATCATCTTGAGAGAGTATTATAATTATTTTGTGTGCTTTACGCGTATTTGTGAATTGGTTAGACAAAAACAAATAAGAGGTTCTTTCTGTCCTTAAATAATGTTCTTTTTGTCTGACAAGTATTGTAGATGCGGAGCGCGTGAAGCTGTGTCTGGCAGAGATGAATAAGATCAATACACCTCTGACCTCTGACACTAGAGACCTACTAGCTAGTAGTACTTAACTCGAGTTTTTGCTTGTTATTTTCTTCTCGGTACTCTAGTAGTCTACTTTATTAGAGTAGTATCATGCGTGATGAGACCTTTACTCTCTCCTTAGTTGCTGTGCTGTTACGATGAGAGAGTGTGCACCCTGATGGAAGATCCCATTTTATTTCTAACCTTACCGTAGAACATAGATCAATACTGTATTAGCTACTCGGGTAGGCTACTAAAAGCTACTAGTCTACTCTACTACCTAGTAGAGAAAGGGGTACAAGAGCATTGTAGCCACTTTAGAATGACGAGGACCAATTCAGCCGGCAATAACAAAACAAACTAAATTATATCAGAAGCATAATTGTCAAAAGAAAGCCATCTCCGTGTGCAATCCTTTCGCTATATATTGTAACCGAAAAAACTTTGTGAGAATTCACAGTTGTATTAAGAATCTCTAAATAAATTTACATGCGATCTCTGCTTTTCTGTTTTTTTTCTTGAAATTGATCTGGGAAGAGATTCTGACAGGCATCAACGCCTTCATACCCACATGGCAGTTGATGCTAAATACAGTAAAATTGAAGTCAAAGACCAAATCCGCGCATCTGTATCCAAGGAAAAAAACATCCATTTTGAGTGAGCCTTTTGAGACTTCAATCTGTCTCAATTTTTCGATTATAGACGTAGATCCAACGATCGAATGCACCAATCCAAAAGAATTCCATGGCAGACGTGGGCACTTTGACTGACGTGAACCAAGCAGCTCCCCCAACATTCTACGAGTATTAGAATAAGGAATTTCAAGTTTGACAGAGAAAAAATATAAATAAGTTTCCATCAAAGAAAAGTAGAATGTCGTTCAAGTAGCTACGAACCACATTCTGGTTTACGGAGCGCACAGATACCATTACTTTTCTTCTTCGACAAATAATGTTAACCTAACAACAAACGAAACGTACCATCATGGAGATTTCGTAGCCAAGACCTGTTGCAAGTTCCGTTGTGACCGCTGCGCCCACACGAGCAATCGTTTTATCTAGCCAGCTTTTGGGTTTGGCTTCGTGGTTTTCGGGCAAGTGATGACCTCTCAAAACTCGACGCAGCTCTTTCTTGGCATCAAACGAATTTTCGGCAGGACACGTCTGAATCGCATACAGGTAGACACACGGAAGCAGTAACAAGGATATCATGAAAAGACTCTGCAAGAGCATCTTGAGAATAGTGGCGACCACCACGGCATAGAGACCATATAGCAGTAATTTTTTGTTGTCTTCCTCAGAAAGAGTGGGAAACAACGGTGCGTCCGGGCTTCTCGAAGAGGCATTGGTGGGAGTAGAACTGTTCAGGCTCTTCTTGTTGGGATCGTAGCTGCTGCAGACAACAATCTGGACCTTGCTTCCTGCTGTTGGCTGACCATCTTTGTCAACAATGACTTGGCCTTGAGCTCTCCCAATGTTCGGTTTGGATAGAATACCCACAACACAGCCAGATGTGGGGTCGTAGTGGAGATCGAGAAAGAAATTGTCGGTTGTAGGAACCCGCCGTCTCAACAACCTTACGGTTCCGCCCTTGATCTCGGCACTCCACGCTCCTAACGGCTTAATTTTGTTAAGGTGCGACAGGGCTTCCTCTGTAGATGCTGAAGACATGTTGAATCTCCTGATGAACCTAAGATGTTTCTTGTTTCGTCAGTGATCAATAGGCAAACTATGCACAGCTGTGATTCGTTATTCGTTCGAATCGTTGTTTTAGGGAGAGAAGCCACAGTTGCGTGACCGGTGGATAGAGCTGGCGTTAAAACTCGTTTATTCAATTCATGACTGCTGAAACGCGAACCCTAATGCCTATATTTGTGGATGTTTTCCTGTTATTTTCGATCGAAGATCAAACAAATCTGAGCTCTTAATAAATACAGTTAATAAATAATGATACAAGAGACAAGAGACTACTAGTAGAGACTAGTGTACACTACACAACCCAGGACATGCCATACCAGGACCGGTAGATGTATTCAAAAACTTTAGCTTCGGAGACGTAGATCCCAACGTCAACAACTAAAAGAAATGAGAGCTAAATGGACAGCATGTGCAGCCCTTCTTTGTTGCCTTTCCATCGGAACGCACGCCCTGATATCCAGTGCGTCGACCGTCGGTCTCAACATACACTGGAATGGAGGTTCCAAGACAACATTTCTACCATCATCTATTCCACCATCATCTATGAGCTACAGCTGCCATATTCAAACACTTTATGCCCAGAAAAGTTCTGACGACTTCGAGGCCACTACCACCAGGAACGATCGTGAACGAGGTATCCTTGTGCTCTTGACGGTACCATTTGCCTGGGGAACATTTGAACCAGTAGTGCGTTCAGTGTACGCCATTGACCCACCGATACCAGGCTTGATTTTTTCTCCTTGTTATTACTTCGTGGCGGCATCAGCCTTATCTTTGCTGTCTTTTGCAACGGCTCTCTCAGAACAAGATAAAAACGATCATCAAGACAATCAAGACAACGTATCTTGGCTCACTGCTTCCTTACCAGTATTGGGTGGCATAGAGCTCGGCTTTTATCTCTTTTTTGGGAATTCTCTCCAAGTTCTGGGTCTCAAAACGCTCAATTCAGATCGCGTAGCATTTTTGATTCAACTGACAACCATATTTGTTCCTCTAGTTCAAGGCCTTGCTGCGGGGAATCTGTTTGCCATTCCAAAAAGGACTTGGATTGCCTGCATCATTGCCTTTTGCGGTGCTGGTGTGATTGGTTTGGATGGAAGTGAGACTGCCCTGCAAGATATTGTTATTACCCAAGACATAAACATGGGAGTGTCCAGCATTGTATCACCACAAAAACTCTTGAGCCAGGGAGATTATCTTGTTGTAGGATCCGCTTTGGCGTACACTTTTCATTGTATTCGTCTGGAGAGATATGCCAAGGAAACAAGAGCAGTAACGCTGGCTGCATGCAAAGCTACAACTGAGACAATATTGAGCTTGTTGTTGGTGCTGGCGCTTTTGAGCTACAACAGTGACGCCGACGGCAGCAATGCAACATCCAACAACTTTCTTAACAGTTTTGCGACAGAAACAGCAACCGAGATTTCATTGTTCTTGAACACGTTCCCTCAAAAGCTTGCAGATGGATCCATTCCAAATTCAGTCCTGCTCCCCGCCTTTGCTGCGGTACTTTGGACAGGACTGGTAACATGTGGCTACACTATTTACGCACAAAGCTATGGGCAAAGCCGGGTCAACTCATCTACAGCTAACTTGATCTACACCTTTCAGCCTGTATGGACCTCCCTGATTGCCTATTTCTTTCTAGGCGAAACGCTCGGACCGAGTGGATTTCTGGGTGGGGCCATGATTGGACTTGCTGTCTACTTGGTCATTTCGTTAGAACAGCAGCCTGAGCCAGAGCAGTAAAGACTACGTTAATACTCAAAGCAACGTTAAGATAGCATGTTGATGCAAACTTAGTGTGCTTATTTTGTAGCAGGGAAGGATCAGTCAATGGTTCCTTCAAGGAACAGCAAAGAAGTGGGTGTGCAATTGTTTTTGGAAATTACAACGAGGAAAGAGACCACATCAATTATTCTTGCCTCAAAGCGACAAGTTGTGACACCGTGCCAAGCCTGCCGTGGATACTTTAGCGCCGAAGACTTAGCTGGAGGGCAGCAAACAACTGTGAAATGAAATCTAGTCATTTTGATGTAGAAACAGTATCATGCAAAGAGCTTGATGAGTTCCGGACGGCTCTTGCGTCAAGTGTAAAAATACAATGGAGTCAATAGGGCTCGACTATGACTATTACTAGCTAGAGTCTAGAGTAGCCTTTTTGAATTCCTCATTTGGGACGAAACAAGAAACTGTACCGTACCACGGACAAATCGAATATTTCGAACGCACACATGCTCTAAAAGGAGAGGTGAGCTTTTGTGCTGCACCAGGTAGGACGCCACCATCAAGTTGATTGTAGTCCAGTGTCCAATTTCCCTTCACCCTTCACCATTGTCTTATTGCGACACAATACGAGGTGCAGTCAAATAAATAACACCACCGCTTGTTGCTGTTGATCCTTTGATTTGCTACGTTACTCGCAGTTTCCGTAGTTGATTTTTCATCAACTGCAAAATCACGAACTTTTTGAAGAATCTATTGGCATCATTAAAAAATAATGACATCATGGCCTGCTTGCTGGTTCATCCTCGGCTCTCTCATTTTAGCTGCAAATAGTTTCTATCTGCCCAACCATATTATGGTACATGAGAGGATACGGAAAGAATCTTTTGAAAATTTTCGTCCGTGTGCGACGCCAACAGATAATGCAGCAGAGATGGCGCCGTCAGTGTCGACAGCAGCAAGGACAAACAAGAAAGTTAAGGGAGTAGTGAAATCGAGAGTGGTGAAATCGACTGGCACAGATAGGCCATCGACGGCTGCCAAGAAGGAAACGAAGACTACAAATGCGAGCAAACGAACGAAAACGACGGTCGTTAGACAAAACGCAAAAAAGGCAACCAAATCTTCTTCTGATACTGCAACTCTAACAACGCCGAAAAAGAAACGGAAGTTGAACAAGGAGCAGCAAATGATGCATTGGAAGAACGCGAGCGATCCTAACATTCTCCATATTGACAAAGGGGCCAGCGATTATAATTCTCGTGCTTCTGTCATTGAAAAGATTCAATGGGTTGTCCGAGGAAACCCATTGCCATTGCGTCGCCACCGAACTTCCCGTGGCTTTGTGTACAATCCATCAGCACCTGCCCAAGCGTCTTTTTTGAATATTACTACACAAATTCTGGAGGAAATTGTACCCTCGCATCTCAAGAATAAAATCGACATCAGCAATACAAGCAACTTGTATCCTCTCTTTCCTGAGAACCAACCGCTTGTTATGGTCGTTCTCTTTCGCCTGAAACGGCCCAACCTCCATTTCGTCGGGAACAAACCGGGCCATGGTCGACTCCGCGATTCAGCACCATCTGCACTGAGTCCTACTCGTACTGATGTGGATAACCTTGCAAAATTTGTCTTGGACTCGCTGAATGGCATCCTGTATGAAGATGACCGACAGATTCATTCCCTGTACGTCACAAAGCTGTTAGACAATGATGGTCTCTGTCAGGGTTCTACTGAGATATCGTGCCGACCACTCTGTGAGACGGATGTTAATACGCTCGTGAATAAAATTGTAAAGCGATAACATTCACAGTCGAGCATTCTAAGCAGGCATGGGCCACAAAACTGCTTTTATTGTTGGGCTACGAAAACGTATTGCGAGTCTGAAGCTGCTGTCATTTTTTGTTCGGCTGTGCGTCTACGGAAAAGGATCCGAACTTGCCACGACTCGGTCTTCCGCTGTCTGACATCTGACATCGACCATCGCTCAGCTTTTACGGAACGAACAAAGCGAAGAAATAAGAATGCAGAGATTCAAAATTCATTCAACGTAATTATAGCTTTCACACCATTAAAAATTTAACCCAGGAATGGATAAGGACAGTTCCACCGATGATGTCAGTAGCGTCGAAGATGCTGATCTGCCGACCCCAGCGGTGCTGATGGAAGAGGAAAGTGGAGGCGATGAAGAAACCGGCGACGCTCCAAGCGTCGACCAGACAACAAACGACGATACGGGTACTGCTTTTTTCCCCGCAGTCAACAACAAAAAGGAAATTTCGAGACTATTGTCATCCTTTCAAGAATCGTTTGCTCGGACTGACAATGCAACTTGCTCCACTACCTCTTCGAAGGATTGGATAGCGCGATGGCGACCTTGGCAGTCTTGGTCCCACTTTCGTTCAAGAAGTACAGCCATTGGGTGCCTCAGCTCCACAGTAGTCCTAGTTGTTCGCCTGTATCTTGACCATCAGCCTTTGGCCTACTTGATTCACTCGATCGTAGTTTTTTTGGACATGGTACTGATTCATTCCTTCACCAACAGTGTGTGGTTAAGTGTATCTGGCGAATTGGTGACGTTTATTTGCTTTTTGGCTTTCCATTTTACCAAGGAAACCGTCTTCGAGCTTCTAGAAACTACAGTCATTGCTGTTTTGTGCTCTTTTCACTTGATCGCAGCCCGAAACAAGCACAAGGATCAACATAAGAAGCTCCAGGAAGATGTCAAACAGTTTCGACACAATTCCATGATGTTGATAAGAAGTATGAGCAGTTGTCGAGAATTGATGCTTCAAGTGGATCCTATATTAGAATTTAACGATGGAAACAACGACAAAGACAGCAAAGTGGGTTGGATGGTCCATTCTTACTTGCAATCAGCCACAAAGGATCGTGTACGAGGCTGCGGCGAAAACTTCTTTGAGCACTTTTTGGATGGTAGTGCTGGCGTCATGTATACATCTTTTTTGGGGCTCATTATCACCGAACTGGTTACATATGGCGACTCAAAGAAATGCTAGCTGGTAACAAAAAATTCGGCTGCCGTGTACTCGGATTGATATTGAGTACAGGAATACTACTAGTAGAAGTAGTGGTAGACTAATAGTCTAATTGTCTCTCGAAAAAATTAAAGCTGTCTGAACATAAGCACGCACACATGCGCCGTCAGACAAGTTCTTGACTGGATTATTGTGGTAACTTTTTCTTTTCTGCAAGGATTAAAAGAAAAATAATACCTACAACAAGCTGGTCAAGCAATTTTATTTTTATTGAGTGCAGTAGACCACCATTAAGCTACATTCCAACGATCTGGTTATCACAAAGACTTAGCCGTCAATCGTTTGATGCGAGAAGTCCAGCATGGACTTGTCCTGTTTGAAGTCATTGACGCGTCGTCCGATTTTCAATCAAAATAATGAACAACACCAATCGCAGCAGCCCCAACTCCAGAGGAGGTTAAACTGCTGGGATTTGATCTTTTATGGAGTCGGATGCAGTGTTGGTGCTGGACTTTACAGTTTGGTTGGGGTTGGAGCTCACACAGCAGGACCGTCTATCTCTCTTTCGTTTGGAGTGGCCGGTATCGCCTGCTGTTTTACCAGCTTATCGTACGCCGAATTTGCATCGCTGCTTCAAAAAGCTGGTTCGGCATACACTTACG
>Ga0210025_1004034_pt1 | contig 12830 bp, 6 predicted proteins | sample CryGeyme20150102_FD_183989 | JGI IMG/M metagenome (GOLD analysis project Ga0210025, IMG submission 183989) | Groundwater microbial communities from Crystal Geyser aquifers in Utah, USA - Crystal Geyser metaG 2015-0102 (SPAdes) (version 2) | ecosystem: Environmental > Aquatic > Deep subsurface >...
GGGGTTGGGGGGGGGGGGTTGGTGCGTTTGTGTTTTGTGCACTCTGTTGTGCACTCAGGATATCCGATAGCGGTCACAAAGAAAGATTTTGCGCTTGTTCGTATCTTTGGCTTGTTCCTTTAATTATTACCTTTATTACGGGTTTATTGGCTATCCTTGCAGAAGTTAGACTATCATCTTCTGATGTCAGCAGCAGGACAGGATTTCGTTCTCCTGACTCAATTGAAAGTTAAAGGCACGCAAAACACAAACCAGCACAGACGAATGAAAAATGGAAGCATTAGTCTAGTCTACATGTAAGGAAAGAATATTATGTTTCGACGTCACAGCCCCAGGTATTACTAGTATAACACTGCATGCTTCCCTCCAACCGTAATACAAGATACATTTTTTCTCTCTGGATTCTACTCCGCCATCGCGGCGCCCACAGTTTTCTTTCCGCGAGTCGAACACTCTCGTCCTCGACTTCTGTTGCACTCGTTTCGTCTACACCATCGGGCCTTGATCTGTCACTTTTCGTCTCGTATCGACCAAGAGGAAGAAGAAATAACAGCACGACAAATGCGATGGTTTCCACACGAGGATCATTAGCGGCGGCAAAAGGTACCAATAGTGCCACTGCTGCCACTGCGACTACCGATAACACAAAGAAGGCGAGGAAGCGCCGGCCCACATCGAAACCAAGTAGTCAAAAGACGCCACCCAAAAAGTCCAAAACAAGCAATGTAGCGGAAACAACGAAAGCAAAATCCAAAGTGTTGACTGATATCCAACACAATGACAGATCCAAGCCTCTGCTAGACCTGACGGAAAGTGATGACCTGGTGTCTGTGACGTTGGTACAACGCCCTTCCAAGCGCAATCGATCACCGTATGTTGCAGATGTTCTTCTCAACGATGACGGTGGTAGTAGTGGTAGTAGTAGCAGCAGCAGGGAGGTTATATGTCATGTTCCAAATTTAGATATTGGTGGTAAATGCATTCCCGGTGCGATGATGCTCGTTAAACCTGCTCGCGATCGCCAGGGAATGCTAGTGGGATCCACTGCCGTTAGTCCAAAGTACGGGACTCCCAAATGTGAATTCATAAGTCAGTTACTGTGCGTCGATGAAACCAAGATAGGATACAGTCCACCGACGTGGGTGGGAGCGCATCCGTCGCTGGGTGAAAAAATAGCTGAGCAACTCTTGGAGCGTAATTGTCTCTATCCGCGTCTTCCTAAAATTGAATCCTTCCAGCGAGAGGTTCGGAATATTGGCGGATCCGATATGCGAGCTGATTTTCTCATCCATTTTGCCAAAGATGATGATAGTGGGACGCCGCACAAACCATGCGTGCTAGAAGTCAAGACGGTGGTCGATACTGACTTTGCCCCAGATCGACTTCCCGATCGAACCAAGTGTGTCTTTGTTGGTCAAGCACAGCCCTATCAAAGAGCCGGTATTTTCCCCTGGGGACAATCCAACCAAAAGGGACCCAACGGAGAAAAGGTGGTCTCTGCTAGGGCCATCAAACATGTAAGAGAGCTGACCAAGCTTGCGAAAGGAGAACTGAAAGGCGCAGCTGGCGAAGAGTACCAATGTGCCGTTCTTTTTGTTGTGGTTCGAAAGGATGCCATCTATTTTCGACCCAACCACGAAGCCTGCCCATCTTTCTGCGAATACTTAAAGCAAGCGGAAGATGCAGGCGTCCACGTATTGGCCAAACGAGTGGAATGGGGTGATACAGACGATACGTTGGGCCAGTGCCACGAGGGTCCCTTATTGGATATTGTGTGGCCCAAATTGTAAGAAGCTGCACTAGAATGTATTTACTTTTACTAGCACTTATCAATCATCTATTACAAACATTGCTTCAGAAAGCAGTTAACTGCTCGTCCGTAACAGATTTGGTCATGGTGTCTCTCTTTTTTCTGCCCCCCAAATTGACAATCAGCGGTTTATTGTCCTTTCTTTGTATCATTCCTTAGCTTGAGATCGCCTCTCTAACACTGAGAACAGACGCGGTGGTAGTGCTCTGTTCGGTTTTCTCCAGGTACATCTTGACTAGCGCGTTCCCATGGCATTGGATAATAGAGGCGATCTTCGTCAAATACTAGACGCGCTGCAAAGACGTGCGTTGCATTGTTGGGAGAAGACGGTTGGAAGCGCCCAGGTGCGCAGAACCATTTAGAGCAAGCTGTAGTCGTCAGATCGTCAACTTGTGTTTGATTCGCTGACGGTTCAAAGAAAACCCAGTCGCTCCATGCACTGTTACTTCTATAAGGGTCGCCATCCAACGAACGACTCTTCATTGGTGTCGGTGCATACACTTCCACCCAATTGTGATTGCCTTGGTCAGGTTGCCCATTCCAAGCCGGAGTTCCCACTACTCGCGCGGGTACTCCGGCCGTACGAAGTGCGCTTACCAACAAAATGGCCAGGCCGGTACAACTGGCATAACCAAAAACGAGAACTGACATGGGATCAAATATCAGCGGAGTTTGACCAGAATGAAAGTAAATGGACTCGTGACCCGCAAAGGCATTCCATAGTTTCTGATTGACCAAATGAACCACATCATTGAGTTGCAGCGAATTGGCAGTAGCATTCATTTTGTTGTGAATCATGGGTGTTAGAACATCCCACAGTAGAGGTCTCCAATTGGATCGGGCCTCATTCACATTGGCATAATTCAGAACGTATTCGTAAAATACAGTTTGCGGAAGGATATCCGTCCAAGGATAGTCAATCTTAGATTGAAAGGCCAGGTCAATGGTGGGTCCGATCATGCCTTGACCTAGTCCGTCGGGTTCTGGTACTGTTCCAAATCCCAAAGTTTCCATTTTTACCTTGTCGAATTCCATAATGTTATCTCTCAGAAACTTCCAAGCGTCTTCTTTTGCGTCGGCAATAGATTGTCTATAACACAAGATAGGGTCACTATCTATCAAGTTGTCGAGCGTTCGCCGATGAACAGCTGCCGACGTATCCATTATTATAGGAGGAGAAGACGGGGTTCGCCATGTTATCTCCAAAGTGTTGCTACGACAAGAATCAGCAAGAGAAGTTGCCTTTGTAGCTTTGAACACCAGAAGCAACAATACAATATACGTCAAAAAATGCAACTTTGACGGCATTTCTCTGCCTTGTTTCTTGTACATTATTCCTCTTGGGAGTGCTCTAGGTGGAGGTCAAGGTCTTTGCCTCTGCTGGACTTCTACTAGTAGAGAGTAGAATTGTATTACAGTAGATATTAGCACATGTAACATGTACATAAGTGTGCCGCTAATGACAACAATTGAATACTGAACTTAACGGGACATCGAGACAGTAGTGAGTCGAAATCCTTGAGAACTTCCCGGCTCGGCGGATATGCTGCTCGCATCTGTTGAGACGTTGCGGTTGTTTGGACTAGAGCACTACCAGTAGCTACATTAGCTACTACTGGACAACTGCTACCAGGTACAGTAGTACGCCCAGCAATGAGAACCTCGTTTCTCGTACTGGTACTACTGTAGCTAGTAGTATCAGGTACCTGGTTGTGCCTGGTACCTAACTACCTGGTACTACAGTACCTGGTACCATAGTAGCGAGTAGGAGTACCAGTGGTATGTGGTTGTGATTGATGGAATCTGCCTCGCATTGGGTTTGGCCTATTGGACGGAACTTTACGGCAAATAAAACACTAGACCCCTACTTAGTATCAGTAGTACCAGGTACCATAGTATTTCATTCAAAATAGTACTTGTAGACTACCAGCAGGGTTAGCACTGGTACTAGTCGTAGAAAGCTACTACTCCGTACCTGGTAATCCACAGGAATACAACTAGTAGTACTGTTACCTGTAGTAGCTAATGGTAAGACGTAGTACTAGTACTACGGTGAAAAGTATGTGTGTACTGGCAGAGCCTACTACGGTATTACTACCAGTACTACGAACGTACGGTACCACGTAACAGGTACCGGTACTAGTACCTGGTATTACTACTAGTAATAGTACATTACGAGTACACCCAACGGTACGGTAGCTATTATTTTTCCGGTTACTTTTGGAACTGCATTTCGAAAGCTGATTGATAGTTGCTGCTTTTGAAATCTAAAGACTGTTTACCATCAGTAGATAGATGAATTTCAAGGACGCGCTGCGCTGCCTTACTTTTTCGTTTTTCCGTGGTAAATAACCAGAGATTTCCCATAATACCGTACTATGGTAGTAGCGTACCTGGTACCAGTACAGGTAGCTAGTACCATGGTACAAGCCAAGCTCTCAAATAAGGAAGAGTAGACTAGCTATCGTACTAGGGCTTCCGTCTGACGCAGTGCACTCGCTCATCGTTGCATCCTGATGTCGTGTTAGTTTCGCCGGTTAAAGTAGCTGGTTACTACTAGTACCAGGTACAGTATTACAACGTGTTACTGTAGCTACCTGTTACAAGTACTAGTAGTACTGGTAGCTAGAGTGGTACTGGGTTGCTAAATACAGGTGGACAGCACAATCGTAAGCGTAAGAACTGCAGAAGTTATTATCGATTATTCCCCCGTAAGAAAGATTTATTGAAATGTGACGGGATTAACGTAAATAAAGAAATCCCCCTGAACACTCTATTGAGAGATTTAGCTCAAAAGGATTTAGTAACCTTGATGCCCCTTTCTAATTTTTGCTGGTTTTCTGTACCAGGTAGGTACTGGTAAGTAGAAAACGGAAGCATCCATGACTTTGAACAATTACTGGTACGAGGTACCATACCAGTACTAGTGGTAGCAGTTTTAGTAGTACCTGGTAGTACTAGTACTACTAGTACCAGTACTAGTCGCCCTTTCATGGAGCAGGCCTATTAAGAAGCTCCGATGTTCGACACCTACACTGCGGACGCTAAAGTACATTTTTTAATTTATTATTATTTAGTTATCTTTTGCTTATTAAATGCTGAAGAATGAGTACAACGAAAACCCAACAACAACAATATAAGAAGAGGAATGCTACCTCTTTTTCGGACAGACGGGCCTTACCTAGCATGCCGCCTCTCCGATTAAAAGACGATTTTAGCGCCCAATCGACCTTGAACGAAAAGCTGCCCATGCAACATTCAAAACAGTCTCTGAGCAGGCCTCAGTCTTATTTGCCGACATCTGCTCTTTCCAAAACAGTTCAGCTTTCAGAATGCAAAAGAGCAAGGTTTGATTCTAATGTATGCACTGTACACGCCTATAGCAACTCTATGGGATTGGAGAATGTTCGTTTCATGAACAAGATTGGTTGTGATAATTTGGCTAACGAAAATCGTGCCGAGGCTAAAGCTACCTTTGGTGCAGCTCTCAATCAGCTTCAGAGCTCTGGTCCACTCCTCAGTGAAAGGCTGTCTGTCACAGCCAGATCCAGTCTGGCTGTTTTGCTTAAGAATATTAATGTGTCAACCTGCATGGAACCGGAAGAACAACCAGACCGATCCCTGTACATTTACCAACGAGACAGGTATGATGAAGGTATGCACATGTACAAAGCAACACTGCTGGTACCAATAAATGCTAGTCGTAGCGATACTGAAGCTACGCTACTATACAACTTGGGACAAACACATGTTCAATCCCAGCAGTACAACCAAGCTATGGCGTGGTTTCAACTGGCCCTGCAGGTTTTGGAAACGTACAGTTCGCCAATCGACGAATTCACATCGGCCATTTCCTTTCGCATCCATCATAACCTGGGAAACTGTCGTTATCGGCGAGGAGAGAATGAGACCGCTCTTGAGCACATGCGGCAAGCTTTGATACTAGCCAGCCGGCGAGCCGGAAATGGTGGAGCAACCTTGGAATTGGCCGCATCCTACAATGCTGTGGCAGTTCTCTTGTTTCACAAAGCACATCCATCCGAAGCTTCCAAGATGGCTCTCGACTACCTCGATCAGGCTCTGGCATCTTACAAAGCCGTCCTTGGTTTTGAAGGAGAATGTACCAAGGAAGTTGCCACGGTTCTCAGTAACATTGGCCGAGTCTATTTCCTTCAAAGCGACTTTGCCAAGGCGCTGGAGCATTTTCAGCGATCCCTGTATATACGGCAATTTGTTCTTGAATCCCATTCGGTTGATACATTAACTTCTATGTTCAATGTGGCCCAAACACAACACCGATTGATGCTACTGGACTCGGCAATGAAGTACTATCGAGAATTTTTAGAACGAGCTCAGATAGAACTCGGAACAGACCACCGAGATTTTGCCGCTGGATTGGTCTTCCTGTCGGATGCTCACCGGGAGCGCAAGGAATTGCCGGAGGCCCAGGTCCTACTGGAGCATGCGATTCGCTGTGGTCGCATGGCGCTCGGTGAATCGCACCCCGATCTGGCACTTTTCTACAACAACTTGGGAAGTCTCAGCTACGAATTACGTGACTACGATGCTGCACTGGGCTATTATATGGAGTGTGCCAAGATTCAGAGCGAGTTCCTGGAACTAAGTCATCCACACACTGTCATTTCTCTGTTAAATATGGCTCAAATCCACAAGCAAACCGGGGCATACAAGAAGGCGTTCAAGCTTTATCGCGAAGTCTACAACATTCATTTTGAAAATTTTGGACCCAGTAGTGTGGAGGTGGCTACTACAATCAGCAGCATGGCCTTGATGAAGTATCTCGCGAAAGACTATCAAGTGGCGCTTAACTTCTACCAAGAGGCACTTCGCTTGCATCGGGAGCGGAAGGTGGACTCTTCTTCCAAGCATGACCTGCAGGTCCGGGACATGGACATTGCTTCCACTCTTAACTCGATCGGGCTTATCTTGTTCAAAATGAACTTTTTTGACTTTGCAAAGGATGCCTTCGTTGAATGCCTGAATATTCGCAAGAATGTTTTGGGTGAAGATCACCGTGACATTGCCATTATGATCTACAACCTTGCCACCATTTATTTGGAAAAGGGTGAAGACCACACCGCCATGAAGTTGTACAGCGAATCTCTCCGCGTCGAACGTCGAGCTCTCGGAGAAAAGCATCCCGAAATCAGTTGCACCTTGCAACATTTAGGACAGATGCACCAAGAAAAGGGAGAACTGGAAATAGCGGTCGAGTATTTCCAGGAGGCCCTGGATATTGAACGCACCGTCTTGAGCAATACTGCCATGGACGTAGGCAGCGACGGTGGCAATCACGGTAATACTGCGAGCACGGCCTCGGTGTGTAAGCTTCTCAATTTGATTGGCAACATTCACCTCATGTGTGGTCGTGTCGATGAGATGATGCAGTGCTTCCAGGAAGCCTGTCATTATGGGCGACACAAAGGAGAAGGTCTTATAATTGCCGGTCACAATTTCTACGGCTTGTCCCGCTTGCATCCACCCTCCGCGGCTTCGGCGTAAACGTCACGGCTGCGCTGCACAGCTGTATGTAAAAATATTGCAAATAGAGCACACGTTGAACAGTGCTCCTGAACATACTACTCGTACTGGAAATGAATAACGGCGAAACTAAAAACCTAATACTCCACTCGAATGCTGCAAACTATTCACTGCTGCACTGCTGCTGTTGTCAAAAAGAAGATTAGCTAGACTACTAGTACTGTAGCTACGTAGCTCTTGGCAGCGACTGTTGTCGTAGCTCCAGGTACTCCTGTACTATTGTACTACTGGTACCACGGCCGTGGTAGTAGAGTAGTGGGGCCGTGTAGCTAGCTATAGTACCAGGTAATACTACTCTCATCTCCTACTAGCTAGTAGTATTACAGTGCTCAGTAGCGGCGGCTAGTATGGTAATGCTAGTATTAGTAGTCTCTACCTAGACTAGTAGTAGCAGCTACTGTAGCTAGTAAGTACCCTACTACTCCGTACTGGCTAGTAGGAGTAGTACCCGAGTAGTACTTGGCTACAGCTAAGATTAGATTACGTCGGTTTCATGTAAGGTCAACCTTACAACTCAGTCACTGGTGGTGGAACGACAGCTACTACTCTAGCTAGTACTAGACTACTGTACTACTAGCATTTTGGACTCGGTGATTCTGAAGTTTAGGACGGTAAAAGGGCTTAGTGTAGATGCTTAACCCTACGTAGACTCTAGTACTCTTCCTACAGTATTGTTTCTAGTCTTGTATTTTGGTAGAGTACTACTCGTAGGTATTAAACTAGCTACTAGCTAGTAGTAGCTACGTAGTAAAATCACTTGTTGACCATAGCAAGAGCCAAGGGTTAGGGTCTGTAGGTCCAACCTTACAAACAACCGACGTAATGCAAACCCAGCCAGTAGCTACTACTCCGAGTAGCTTTTAGTAGCTACTACTACTAGCTACTAGTAGTAGTAGTCTACTAGTAAGGAGCAGTAGTTTAGCAGAGGAATAGTAGTAGCAGATGGTGTCTGGCTGCATCTGTGGTCGCACAGAAGCCTCAGATGAAAGGGGAAGCACAAAATTGGGGGCATTTCTCGGTAGTCGTAAAACGCGGTCCCTACTGGTACTCCATACCGGTACACGCTTGCTTTCTTTTTGTGAGTTTACTAAGACTCGCTCTACTGGTCTAGTCTACTACCCACTCTACTTGGCATCATCTCAAATAATAATAAAGGCGGTTGCTGCTGCATGTGAGACTGTGAAGAGTGCAGAGTACCAACCAGCAGCAATAACTTCACAACCTGTTCTGAACCTTGATTTGCCATTGCAGTCTACTAGCTTCGACAAGAGAATCTAGGAGTAAAATACAATTGGGTTTGACTGCCTTTGCTTCCTCCGGAAAAGGGATTTATAATTAGAGGATTGCTATCAAGGTTCCCACAATCACAGAGAGCTGCCTTGAGGGGTTTTCGGAATGATAAACAATAAACGCAGTACTGTAGAAGCTTGATGAAAGATTGCTTGAAATGAATCAGGCAATGCAAGAGCGCATTGTTGCTCGGAATCAACGACGGGAAGAACGACGACTACGGGAATTAGAGGAAAGAACAAGACTTGAGGGAGGGAGTGGAGCTTTGATAGAGAATGAAGATGGGGTTTTTGATCCTTTTCGGACGGCTGGGGCATCTAGCGAGTTTCTTTCCGTGATCTCTACTGGGTCGCCTCTGGATCCAATTGTGAAGTCAACAGGACCGAATGGAGGTGGAATTGCCGGGGCTATGGATGACTCTAATCGGGCCCACTTGGCTACAACTGGGAGACTGGAAACTGCAAGTGCTTTTGCCCTTAAACCTCCCACTAAGGACACCAGAACTTATAACGACGACAAAGTAAATTCTCCACCCAACAATAATCTCAGCCCTCCGACGAAAGATACTCTTTTCTACACGAGAGAGTCTCTAACATTCAAGTCGACCCCCATTCAAAAATCGCTCACGAGCGCATCTAATGATCCATCTTTGAATCTGTCATCTACCCTGCACGGTGCGACAAGCACTAGAGGTCGAGATTTCCGGCTAGGAAACCTTCAGCGCCACCGATCCAGGTCGCTAACTGACATGCGTGTCGAACGCACAACGCACAAGACAGCTAAGCGACGTCCAAAGCTCGGTGATGCTGCTGCTTTGGCACCACCGAAGCGCATATCAGGAGGTTCCAGCCGCCAAATCACTGTCAGAGCAGATAGTACTGGCAGTAACAACATCTTGGATGACAGTCTTCCGGAACGACGGAAGATGCGCCGGGGTGGACCAGCGGCCCGAACTGTCGTCGAACGTCATTCAGTCGCGTCCACTCCATCGACATCTCGGAGGCGATTACAAATCAGAGGCAGTTTACCTGACAACCTCATGGGCCCGACAGCCTTGTCTAATACGTCCTCAACGAAGCTTCCGTCAGCTGTGGCTATTTCTTTAAATGATGACAGCGCCAGTAGCAGTAGTGAGGGCGACGATGTATTATTCACGGCTCATCGTACTCCCAAATCCATAACCAAACCAAAAGTTCAGATGGCAGGAAAATCATCTGAAGTGCTAAAGTGCGATTTGGAAAATGTTCGTAAATCACAATCACGACCGCTCTCGGTCCCTCGGCGCAATCGGCCTTCTGATGCACTACAAGCCTCGGCCAACTCCTTATCTCTCAAATCGCCAAAGTCGGCAGAACCAAAGAGTTCTACAAAGGAAAGGAAAGAACAAGCATCAAAGGATTGGAGTATGGCCAATCCATTGCTGGTTAACAAATGGAAATCAAAGCTTGCTCTACATCATGGTGGTAATGGTAGTTCAGCAGGTGATTTAACGACACTCGCTGCTACTACACATCATAGAAAGACAGTAACAAGGCATCAACAGGTTCTGTCGCCAAAGCGACCACGTCGCCGTAAATCGCTCGGCCAACTCAATACTTCAATGTCGTTTGCAACCGAAGGTAATGGACACTGTTTCGGTGATGACAATGACGACACTGGTGAAAACGATTCCGCTAGTTTTGCTGAAAGTGTGAACGATCGTCAAGAAGACATGCTTTCAGCATCTACGGATCTGATACGGGCGGAAGCGGAAGAAAATAGTGACAAATCGAGCCAAAGGAAACCAAAATCTAAATCCCGATCACAATCCATGGCGGTATCGGCATCGCAGGGTGGGCTGGTCGAAGATTCCGCCCGAAGCAATAAACCAAAACAGTCACGAAGTGGAAGTGTGAAAGATGATAGCCTCCGACGGTCAAGTCATAAGATACGAAGCACGAGTCGGTCGCGTGGCGAAGCTACCCCTCGTAGCGGGAGCAACGCTAGGATAGCACCCACACCACGATCGGGTGGTCGATCCATTAGCAGAGGTGTAGACAGCCAGCGTTCAAGATCACTCACAGACCTACAAAATGCTTCTCGAAAGGGCCGCCGACGAAGTTTGTCGAAACTGCCCGAGTTTTCCGAGAGCCAGGAGTTAACAAAGAAAAAGTCTCTACGAAAATTGAGCTCTGGCGGTCGCAAATCAGCAGGCACAAAGCAGAAGCTCGCCGAAGGAAAAATATTGATTGAAGATAGCCAAAGTACTCTCAACACAAATGCTACCACCAAGTCCGACATTTCGAAGGAAAGGAGTATCGATGATAAAGGCCATGGTTCGATCGATACTTCCTCCACTAAATCAAATGCAAAAGCAAGGGCAAGCATGAATCCTAGGCGGACTGATTCACCGAACCATTCTTCTCGGCTCGCTCCTTCGGATCGGAAGCGTGGGGTAGCGCGCACACGATCGCGGTCTTTGTCTGATCTGCGAACGCCTCGAAAAGACAGACACACAAAGCGATTTTCCAGAGCAAGTGCAGCTGCAAATGGGATAGTACAATCATCTTTGAAAGAGAGTTCCGCTAGATCGTCCCGAAAATCTTCTTCTACATCTAAAAAACCTACACGGCAAAAGAGTGCACCTTCCTCGCCAGCACCCAAATCATCACCCAAACCAGCCCAGATTGTTCGGGTTTCAAGTGCACCAATGTCCAAATTGAAGAAGGATGTATCTATCAGTGCATTTGAGTACAGTAGCAGCAGCATTGGTACTGAAAATTCTGGGGGCGCGCCAAAACAGAAAGAAAAAGGTAAGCGATCATTGACTACTGGCCAGCAAAAAGAGAACGAGCGCAAACCGGCGCAAACGCTTCTCCGCTATATGAAAAAGGACTGCACCGGCAGTAAAATGCTGTCACCGCTAGGTTTACTTAAACAGGAGGATCATGATATAAGTAGTCAAAGTCATGCCAGCCACCGCCGCTGCATCTCATCTCTCCACATTTCTCCTACTGACAATGATTCTCCTATCAGGCGGCCAGATTTGACCCGTTGCAAATTAAATTCACTGACCGACTTGAGACTGCACGCGAGAATCTCAATGCGAAGCTTGGAAGACGATACGGCAGGCACAATAGTCGACGCGGATTTTAGCTCGGAGACAATGCTGGGTCTGACAACCATCGTCGAAGAGCGAGAGATTGGCCGACTTCAGAACCAAATACAAGCCTTGGAACAGGAATTGGCAAGTCTAGCTGACAACGGAAATGGCATTATAAACAGCGAAATGAACGATTCCCTAGCAAGTCTCGGCGCCAGTTTGAGCAGCGGCCTGAGCAGCCCCCTTTGCAGTCAAGAAGCCATCATTGAGTATTTGACCAAGGAGAACGAACGAGAACTTATGGAGCAATCGATTTTGAAGGAAAAGATGTTTGAACTCTCTGAAGAAAATGCCGAATTGAAAGGCAATTGTGCACGTACGAAAGAGTATTACGAGGAACTGCAACATATCCACGGGGCCGAAGTGATGAAACATGAAGCCTTGCAAGACAACATTCCCAACTTCAGAAAGGTTGTAGAAGCACACGAGGCCAAGTTGCTTCGTCGGATTCGCTACATTGAGTTCGAAAAACAAACAACGATGTATTTTCAAGGACGAATGCGTTCGATTCTTCGCATTTTTCAAGCCAAGTGCGACGATGTAGAATTGGTTCGAACTTTGGAAGACATCGTGGAAGAAAACTCAGCAACGGCGGGTGGCTTGTTGTAATGGAAAATTGCAATTTTGCGAAAGAATACAGCACGTGTGACGTAATACTTTATCTCCTGTATATTAGCAGAATGTCCGATCGTTCAGTTTGCAGCAGGGTCCAAAACGTCGACTCATGATGACGATGATATACTTCACGTATCTTGCGCGTCATATAACAGATCATGTATGCTTGAGTGTTTTGCAATGATAATGTTTTACATTTTTGTATGTATTTTCCATTTTTACTACCTCGGCAATCGTTTGCCATATTATTATGGTACATTTATTAGAAGTTACTCTATTAGAAGATGTGTTGTCACCAATCGAGGGATATCCCTACCCCGGGATTTCCAAAACTGCCCCGGGATGGGGAAAAACACAATCCCGGGGTTGTTTTTGGAAGTAGCATTTGTTGGGCTTAAGTAATATGAACCG
>Ga0210025_1004036_pt1 | contig 12823 bp, 9 predicted proteins | sample CryGeyme20150102_FD_183989 | JGI IMG/M metagenome (GOLD analysis project Ga0210025, IMG submission 183989) | Groundwater microbial communities from Crystal Geyser aquifers in Utah, USA - Crystal Geyser metaG 2015-0102 (SPAdes) (version 2) | ecosystem: Environmental > Aquatic > Deep subsurface >...
CATTATTTAATAAAATCGCACTGAGATAGTAATTAGATCACATGCTGTTAAAAATAACGGTTCATATTACTTAAGCCCAACAAATGCTACTTCCAAAAACAACCCCGGGATTGTGTTTTTCCCCCTCCCGGGGCAGTTTTGGAAATCCCGGGGTAGGGATATCCCTCGATTGGTGACAACACATCTCTTAAATATTACAGTAGAAGTTAATTATTTAATTATTTAGTACTTCCAATTTCCAATCCATCGCACTCCTATTTCGACTTTCTACACGGAGTAGGACCATCATCGCAACAAACCCACAGACTACAGCTTCATTGGAATGAGAGCACTAATTGGAGGCAATCGCATCGCATTCCTGGCCTTTTTTGCATCACACATTGTCTTTACCCTCTTATACGACCTACAAGCCATCGGGAAACCCTTTTATCCTCAGATTCTTCAAGATGTTGTTACTACTTATGCAGATATTGTGTCAGACCCCCACATGAGCGAGCCCTTCGAGCTATGGTTCCAGTCCATTGTCTTTTTTGAAATGATCTTTCAACTTCCGTACTTCTTTGTTGCTGTGTACATGTTTGCCGATCCACAGCGCCGAAGCTATCCTCGCTGGTTCCAAATGGTCAGCATTGTGTATGGCAGTCACACAGCGACTACATTGCTGCCGATACTACCGCCAATTTGGTTTCGCAGTGACGAGGAAGCGCCCACGAAGCTGCGATTGCTCGTTATAATGATATATTTGCCTTACTTGATTTTTCCGGCATGGATTGCCGCCATCTCCGCTTGTGATTCTTCAGGCGAGTGTGCGAGACAAGATACCAGGAAAAGCAAAGTGCAATAGCTCATCTCTGCTTCCAGGCATTGTAAACTAACACCATCGCCATCAGAGAAACTGTTACTATGAATTACTGACTGATTACTACGAATGCTACTATCCTCTACTAGTAGATGCTCCTGTACTAGCTAGCTAGTAGAGTACTACTACTAGTAGGAGTAGTATGTAGTACGAAGCTTTTAGTCTACTAGCTAGCTAGTAGACTAGTACTACTATTAGCTAGTAGTAAAAAATATTAGTAGTGGCTACACAAGAATCAGAGTCCGAGCAATAGGTTAGCAAGCAAGTGTGCGTTCCACTCGAAGCTCGCTTGGCAATTTTCTCGCAAAAAAAAAGATCAAAATGAGAACTGGAAATTCCAAAAACCGAAGTTTATCAGCGATCAACCGACACTATGAGAACAGAGGACCCGGTCAAATAACCACTTTGGTTGCTGCGTTCTTGCCACACTATCAACCGTCGTTTGCATCCATTTGAAAGAAAAACCATCATCAACACGCCATGAAACTTGCATACTTTCTCGCGTTGCCAGTGGTGGCAACGCTGCTGAATCTCCTCTTCGCTTCCTTTCTCGTGGTTACTTTTGGCCCGCGAAAAGTAAAGGCTCAACAACCGGGCCATTTTGAATTTATTCGTAACCGTTTAGGTTTTCGCCCCACCGAACCGGAGCCCTATCTGACGCTCGAGGAAGAATTTCAGGCGAAGGACTCAGGTGCTGGTGATGATGAGAGCTGCCTCGAAACGCAATTGGATGTTGAAAAGGACCCGATGCTCCAACCCATGGCGATTGACCGGCCTCCGTATTTTTTCGATGTTAACAAACGAGCTGACATTTCCTCCTTTTATCGAGAAGAACCAGGATCTCGACAGGAGAAAACGCCAGCCTTCAAAGGACAAGCAGGCAAATTCATCAATATTTCTCCACATCGAGTGAATTTGTATTGGTAAGAATTTCTCGTGGGGCGGTGCCATATCTGCGGTATTAAGCGACCATTGCTCATATTTTTCTTTTGCATTATTCTTTATCATCTCATTAGGGAGGACGACTATGGCAAACCCTATTTTATTGGCAATGTGGGTCCATTTGGCAGTGGTGGCACTGCCTCTTTTCCCAATCATAGCTTTTATTTTCAACGAAAAGATAATGAACAAATTGTTAGTCGATTTCGAGTCACGAATGGCACTTCTCTATATTACTACGATCCCTTTGTCAAGCAAGGGGACGATGACAGCTTGGTGGGTCAACAGGGAAAAGATCCTAACAATGGTCGACCAGAATCCCTAGATTCTCTCAGCACCAAAGACGCGGAGCTGTACAAGGAACATCGTTTTAACCTTAAGTTTGCTACCCAGTACAAGAATTACACAGGTGGAAGTGAGTGGCTTGCGCACTATGGCAGTAGACCAAACGGACCCTTGCACCCAATTTGGCGGTCCGACTTTTTTGGTCAAGAACACATTGTTCAGACTTATGAGACACAGTTTACAGCTATTCCACCTATTCTCAATAGCCAAAGCGGAAAATCATATGCAATCAAGCGAAATTCGTCTGCGGACATTGCATTCCCCGAGTACCGGGAAAAGGGTATCATGAATATTACCATCAAAGCAGTGTCGGCAGCGCCCCGGGCCTTTCAAATCGACCACTTTTTATCCGAAGTGGAAGTGGATCATCTTTTAGATATTGTCCAGGGTCACTACAAGCTGAGGCGTTCTACTACCGGAAATGAAGCTGGCGTTGATGAGGCAGAAGTCACTAGTACTCGAACATCGAAAAACACATGGGTACCACGTACCGCCTCTCCTGTTTTGGATGCAATTTACAGAAGAGTTGCAGATGCCTTGCGCATGGACGAGGCTTTGCTTCGAAAACGAGCTGCCACTGAGCCCATGCCTCGTGATGCAAGCACCCTGGGAGAGGATAAATGGAGAACTTTAGAACCCATCAACGAGCAGATGCAAGTTGTTCACTATGACAAATCCGAAGAGTACACGTCTCATCATGACTTCGGTTACACCGAAAAGTCTTCTCGATCCATCAACTTTTGCATTTACCTGAACGAAGGTATGCGAGGCGGGCAAACTTCCTTCCCTCGGTGGCGAAATGCCGAGACGACAGCGCCAATGAATATGGTTCCTGAAAAGGGCAAGGCAATGATATTTTATATGGTGAACCCCGATGGCAACTTAGACGACCTGACTCAACATGCCGCACTTCCTGTTCTGGAAGGGGAGAAGTGGTTTTCGAATCTCTGGATATGGGATCCTTTCCGTGCTTAACTCGGGCTCTCTGTGAAGACGACACTCATGATATTGCATAACTCCATACTTTATAATCATAGGAGTATCAGTAGAACCACTCTTCGTTCCGTTGCAGGTACTTGCGATCCATAGCTCGGCGAAACGAGCGCCATAAAGGATAATACATGTAAGGCGAGCCGCAATAGTGGGTGCAATCGAGACCTAATGTAGGATGCATGCGATGAAATTGTTCTGTAAAGTTGTGGTATGGTATCGATACTACTTCCTTTGCATTCGCTGGGCTGTCCATGACCTGACTGTTGGAGACATCGACAAGCTCATATTCATCCGTCATCGAAACATTTCGAATCGCCTTCTCTCGCCAATAAGTCGAAGCGCCTGCAGTGTAGGCGACACACTGCCTCTGTCGTTTGTGTGCGTGTTCTTTGTAATCAAACCAGTCTCCTCCAGGAATATCAAAATGTTGAGCACTGGTTTCTCTATGGACGAGCAACTGGACCCGGCTTGTCGTGCTGGAAAACACTTGCTTGTAAAACGATTTGATTGCTGGTCCGTAAGCCTCTCGTTTCATTCCAGAATGAGTACCAGGCGGCGCCTGGCCATATTTCCAGTGCAAACCCATACCAAGAAAAAGAACTTGCGTATTAGCCAGCATATCCTCCATTATGGAAACTGATGGTACCTTGACGGGCAACAGATAGAGCATGTCATAGGTGATTTGCACTGGTGTGTTCCTACTGGCATTGATCAACTTCCAGATTGGCGATTGTACTTGTAAAATTGTTCTATAGCGCATGGATTGATAAGTAGAAGTGTTCAACTTTCGATCTATGGCTCGTGTTTCGATGTCATACTGCCGGCGTTGCAACTCACACAGCAGTCCATCGAAGACTTGACTGTGCATAGAATCTCCGAGTAGTGTAATGTTAAGGTTGTGGATTCTCGCAAGTTCCACAATCTGGCAAATATCGCATTGTACAGTCTTACTATTGTTGTTGGTTTGCAATATTAGATTGCTCTCGTAGAAGGACCGAACTAGTTGTTGCAACTGCTGCCACTGATTTTCCTTGCCCCAGAATGCTTTGGAACAGTGATGGCGAGTTTTGGGGTTGACATTTCCACCGGTGCTAAATGTTCCCAGACAACATGTTTTGGAAATTCCAGGCGGCGGCCTGCAGGAATGCTCAGCTTTGATGACGGGATCGGTAGAGGATCTCGTTGCCTCCTCGTCTGGTTGATCAAGTCCCCGCAAAGATAGCTCTTCCCATTCCACCAAATCCAAGATCGCAGTGTCAGCTTTGTGCAAATCGTTGTAGGATTGATGAACATTAGGCCTGGTAGGAGTCTGTTCCATATCGGTTATGTTGGTAACAGGAGTTACCCAGTCACGAGAGATCTCCGACGCTTGCATCATTCTTATTTCTTTCCATTTTTGCGTTGCAAGTAGTACGGCCACGAAAACAAAAAACAAGGATGCTTTGTAGGTAATTTGTCGTGCTGATCGCATCAGAAATATTTTTTGCTTTCACAATTCCTACCATTGACCATCTGCATTCATTGTTGAAGACTGTGCTGTAAGTAGAGCAAGGTGTGCTTTTAATCTTTCTCATTGCCCTCATTCTGTCCAGATTTTTACGCTTCTTGCTTCTTATTATTACTGCCTACTTTTTGAAATTACAAAGAGATTGCACACTTTCTCGTTAGAGGCCACTGTAACATTGTAAGGATCTGGAACATTGCCGCTGGAATAAGCGTAAGGCAAACTCTTACCTCCAGTAGGAGTATTATTTGAAACAAGAAAGTCACAACAACTAGTACTACGAGTAGTCGATAAAATGATTTTCAATTTAATCTCTTATTGCTTGCCTACCGATTATCCTTATCGTTTTCTTCATACATTAGAGTTTGATCACAACATAATGCTTTATTTTGGATCGTTTGCCACACCATTTTATTTTAACACATTCATAAAGAAATCGAGATCCAAATCGTCGTCAAATGCATCGAGATCCAAAGGTAGTAATCCCGCATCCAAGCCCGATTTGAAGACAGTATCTGCATCAACTCCGAAAGTGTTGCTAGAATTTCGATCCGATTGGATAGCAGCAGCAGCTGCTGCTTGCTCTCCATTGCTTTTGATGTTGCCACTATTGTTCCTGTTACTATTATGATAATTGTGTTGAAAGCTAGCCGCCCCTGTCATTTGGGCCACGTTATTCTTCATAATTTTGTTGTTGTTATTGTTGTTGATAATACCAGCCATTCCGCCTAATGCATTGTCGTTCAAAGTAGTGTTGACGTTGGATAGCTGCGCTGAAATGCGCGGAATATACTCCTGGTACGTAAAATCGTGGTCCAAATTTTGAATGTCCAAGCAAAAGACCTGATCTACATCGAGGCTGGAAACATTGCTATAGCGTTGCTTGTTCTTGATCTTGATCCTGGACTTCATACGGTTCGAGCTCCTGGGAAGATTGGGCGCAGAATGAATGGATACTTGATGCGCAAAAGCTTTGGTGTGCTTAGGAATATCAGAGGGTGCCAAGAATAGTTCGACCACAGACTTTTTATTTTCTTGGTACGTCTGTTGAATTAACGACCAATCAGCAATGTCTCGCTCAAAGGCAGGTGTAACCAGATACCGCGAAATTCCTTGACGGACCTCCCGGATCCAAATCCAGCGATCCGATACAATGGCGTCTTGAAGTCCATCTGTGGCACCGACACATCCCGTGGCTACCAACAGGGTATTGGGTATCTCTGTCCAATTGAGACGACTGGAAACGACCATTTGTTGCGGTGCCGGTGTCAGGAGGATGCTGTAGAGAAAATCCATTCCCCGCCGGTTCTTTACATTGTCTTCACAGAGGATCTGGTCCATGCTTATGCCGCTCCGGTCGGCGATCATTCCCGCCCTCGCTAGCAGCCCGAAATTGCGCCGTCGCAGCGACAGCGAAACCCAACTCCGGATTAGAAAGTGGAGGCCGTAATGGTTGGGATTGAGAGTTCCAACTTCTGTACTTAGCGCAGCATCTTCGCTAATTTTATTGCGGGCACGTTTCTTGGCTCGACCTTGTCCTTGTCTGGATTCGTGTCGGACGCACACCTTGGAGAGACGGACGCACCGACCACAGGGTATCACCTTGTCGCATTTCACTTTGGCAATGTGACACTCGCGGCAAGCCATCTTTTTCGAATAACGACGATGATGACGATGATGATGATGAAAAGACAAAATAATAATATGCAAGGGAACGGCTCGGTGTATTGAGAGAAGATGAAGGAGATTAATCCTTCAATAAATGGTGGTTGTAGCAGCTCTTGTGTAAGAAAATTAGTATAAGATAATGTAATCGATTAGAGGTCCTCTAGTAGTCTACCTAGTACTGCTAGTAGTCTACTAGTCTGGTAGTAGTATCCTTTCCATTATTATTATTATTGTTTTATTTTTATTTGTTGTATTGGACACTGCTTTGGCATTGTGTATGGTAAGGATGACACCAGTAGTGTACTCTACTAGCTCCTAGCTACTACCTACTACTAGTAGTAGTTTACCAGCGTAATTGCTTTGACAATTCAGCCGGCCAAGCCAGCCAACCAGTGAAGTCATTTTCATGCGAGCGAGCCTTACCGTTAAGGGGAACTGTGTGCGACCAGCTGTTGAATTGATCCCACAGATTCTTTTCTCCTTGCAACTCACGGCACGCATAGTATATTCGGCATTTTTAAAAAGGTTCCTCCAACAAAAATCGGGAGATTCACCATACCAAGACTTGCTCGTCTCCTTGTTCACGATAGAGTCTACGACACTCTCTACTCTGTACAAATCCACCAATTCAAATATGAACTATGGATGTTGCAATCTTAATACCACTCCAGCCCAGTTTTATGGAATGGTTGTTAAAGACGCGCATGTCCTTTTACGGTCATGATCTGGCATTGCCCTGGTGGTTTGGAGGGTGCTGTTGGAATTTTGCTCTCGGAGGACTAATCATGATGTGGACGACCGAACCCCAGTGGATGGCCAAAACACGATTTCCTTGGAAGACCGTGGCATGTTTGCTAATATTTGTGCAATCACCACTGTCGTTCTTGGCCGACTACGTATACATGGAAAAAGACAGTTATTGGCACGTTGTTGATCGCTGTTTGGCGTTGCCCCTCATGGCCACAGAAGTGTACAAGTACGGGTTGATGTGTCAACACTCCCTGATGCCTTGTGTCCGCTGGTTCTGCGATCATGTGAAGTGGAATTCACAACAAATTGCTAAGCAGACGTCAACCAGTTCACAACAACCTGCGATGCATCCATTGCTCATTGTTCTCTATGGGGTGGCCATTGTATTGGCCATTGCTGCCTTTTTGCAATCCACAAAGGCCCAGTCCAATCTGGACAGAGACGCCTTTGTGTACTGGCACACAGTCTGGCATTTGTATCCCTTGGTGGTTAGTTCTATTGTGCTCTTTGACTTTTATGCCTGTCACGGCTGGAAACAATCCACACGAAAGTACATTTATGCGGCGGAACTGCTTTTGATTCGACAAAACAACAGCAGCAGCAGAAGTCACAGTGATACTATGGCAGTAAAACCATGGATGCACCAAGTCTTTGTGAAAAGTAAGCAGTTGCAACAAACAAAAGCAGTCGCATTTGCAGTAAAGCAATAGTAATGAGTCTATGGATGAATCACCAAGCCTTCCTAGAGTAAGCAGTTGTTGCAACCGCAGATTGAGTGACGAACAACTGGATATCGCTTTATCAACTGATATCCACTTCCAGTTGCATGGTATCCAATCTCGCCCTGGCCCAAGTATGGAAGGAGACATTGGGTTAGTATTATTTGTTGGGAAATACAACGATCAACGATGGTAGGGGCTTGGTCTTGATTAAAGATATTACTTCCATAGTTTGGATTGTCCCAACCGTAGACAAGTCATTCTAGCTAGTAGTAGAGCTACTACTCAGGGAATGGTTGCTCGTTTGGTCGTCATCGCTGTAGCATGGTCAGGTTATCCTTGACGGATTTTCTCTGTCAAATTCTTTACTACTAGTACTCAAGTAGTAGTTACGAGCCAACAGCAGTGCTCAAATAAATGGTGATAAACTTTACCAGTAGAGCCTTACCTGGACAGTACAACGTTCGTAGTACGAGTATAGCAAACTTTTTTTTTAATGCCAACCTGGTACCAGGTACCAGGTACTAATGGTATACCAGTACCGCGGTAAAACTGGGAGCACTGATTACTGTGTTGAATACAGTTTTGTGGGCCTACCAGTACCTGGTATGGTAATCATAAGTGCTTTGTTTAATTATTGTTGTTGTGAACTACGGTACTACACCCAGGTACTGTACCAATAAAACAGGTGCCACGTCTCCCATACTGGTGTACTTGCCACTCCCCACCATACCACTCATAACTTGTACCTGGTACTGTAGTACAAGCTAGTACCAGGGTAGCTGTACTAGTAATTAATACTGGTGTACTACTGTAGCTACTACTCCGAGTAGTAGCTACAGTAGTAGCACCACCAAGCTGGTATTACTACTAGCTATAGTAGTAGCAAATCTTGTAGCTACAGTAGTAGACTACTCGGACCACCACTACTAGTACCTGGGTACAGCATGCTTTTCGTACAAAGGTATCTTAAGCGAATTTGAAGATTCGATTCACCAGTCTACTACTACTATGGTAGTCTATTACTAGTACCGAGTAGTTGACTGATGAATCCTCATTGCTTCATAAACAATTATTAGATGCTGAGTACCAGGTACAGTACTAGGTATTTACTTCTTGCTAATGAATGGCTGTAGTACTCGAGTAGTAGTACTAGTACTACTCGAGTACCAGCAGTACTACTACAGATAATAATTACTGTACCATAACTTGATACTAGCTACTAGTAGTAGTAGCAGCTCTGCTCGCTCCTGTACAAGATCTAGTACTGGTACTCTGGTAATTATTATTTATTAGGCCTCATTACCCGGGAATAGATAAATAATACCAGTATCAAAAAAGGGACGAGAAAGTGACGGAGATTCGTCAAAGGTTCAACCATTTAATAATTACCACTTCAGCATGGAAGCTGGAAGATCCAAGTTGAGAAAGATTGGATCTTCTCGCACAAAGTGTGGTTGTTGATTTTAGCAAAACGTGTTCGAAACATCTTTTAGTAATAAATTGCACGAACCTGAAGTTACCATGTTGAAGCTTTCTCTTGTCCTCGCAGCATCTCTTGGATTTGCGGCTGCAATGCCGGTCACTGTCGGACCACGACCCTACTGGTTAATCGACCAGATGAGAAATACTTCCCTGAAAACTCAGCTTGGTAAGACAACGATGGATATCTCACACGTTAACCTAAATTTTCCTTGATCTCTCTCTCATTATCATTTTCCTGCGACCAATTCGCAACATTCACTTTCTGATTCAGAAACATGCGCCGATGAGTTGGACAGTTTTATGGTCTCTGACTTTTCCATCGGACATCGAGGAGCTGCCCTGCAGTTTCCCGAGCACACTTTGGAAAGTTACAAGGCAGCTGCCATTATGGGAGCTGGTGTGATCGAATGTGATGTGACTTTCACCTCTGACAGGCAATTGATCTGTCGACATTCGCAGTGCGATTTGCATACAACCACAAACGTCGTCACTATTCCAGAATTGAACGCCAAGTGTACCAAGCCATGGGAGCCCATGCAAGGCGAGCACCCCACTTGCTGTGCTTCTGACTTTACTCTCGAGGAAATCAAGACTCTCTGTGCCAAGATGGACTCGAGCTTTGAGCTGAATGCGACCACGCCAGAAGAATATGCGTTTGGTGGAACACGTAAGTAGCTCGCTTCGCTGATGAGAGGCAGTTCGTGAAAACAAAAAAGATGTACGTTCCTCACCGAGAATCACACGCACTCTTTTTCTCATAATTCATATCCTGGCAGCCGATTTTCGTACGGATCTGTACTCCGTGGAGTCCTGTCCTTCTATCCCTACTCATGCCGAAAGCATCGAGTTGATTGCCGAACATGGCAGCTACTTTACACCCGAGCTTAAGTCTCCCGATGTGGAAATGCCATACGAAGGCGACTATACTCAAGAAATGTATGCCCAACAAATGATTAATGAATACATTGACGCTGGCATTCCCCCGGAACAGGTGTGGCCCCAGAGTTTCAATGTCGAGGACGTCATTTACTGGGTGGATAATACGGACTACGGAGCTCAAGCTGTGGCACTAGAAGATTTTATCGATGTTGAGAATGTCACGCAGATTGACACGTGGTTGGATTTGTTGGTAGATAGCAACACCAACATCGTTGCCCCTCCGATGCAAAAATTGGTGAAGGCAGCTCCAGAAGCAGAACTTCTTATGGAACCTAATTACTATGCCGAAGCTGCCATCGAGCGTGGTTTGGATATTATCACCTGGACCTTGGAACGTTCAGGACCTGGCTTAGGGGGCTTTTACTGGGCAACCACAGACGGTTTAGTGGAATTGGAGGAGGGAGATCGTTTCAGTATGTTGCATGTGCTCCATCAGGATGTTGGCATTTTGGGCATCTTCTCCGATTGGCCTGCCACTGTCACCTTCTACGCGAACTGCTTTAACATTAAGCTTCGTGACAGAAGTGGAGTAGCTATCAGTAGACAAATCTTTCCCGATGAAACAAGCGAGGATGAGGTTCCCTAGAGATAGCTTGTAATGCTTGGAATTTATGTCGTGTCACAATTGATTGGACAGCCGCAGATAATTATTTTATAGTGGAGTGTTGAAAATGCAAAATTGTTGTTATTACCCTGACTGTAGTTAGCTACTACTAAAGTTACGAAAAGTTCAGTTGTGTGCAAAAGATCCGTATCAAGGAATGAACATCTCGCAATAGGTGATGCATTATTTGTGATACATGGACTAGTAGTAGATGCTAGCCTGGGTGGATTTAGTGAACTACAGATGATGGACGAGTGGCCAAGGAGGGACCCCTATTCCTTAAGATGTTAGCATTTTCCTGCATATTTTCGATGCCACTTGCATATTCTATGTCAACTATTTCAACATTGGCCTTAGACAGGAGTGGGGTGGACATCAAGTAGACACATCTTTCCGGGCAAATAAAAGAGAGTCTTGAAGCAAGTTTAAATTTTATACTCGTTTGCCAGAAGAGAATAATCGTTGCTGTTAGCCACCGCTAAAGCTTCGTTTTCCAACAAGCAGACACCTGCGCCCACAATGAGTCGGTGAATGGACACCTGGCAATGATGGCAAGCTACTCACTATCCGCGATCCGTGGACTAGGTCTTGGATGAAAAGCAACTACTACTAGGTGACTAAAAGCACTAAGGGACTAAAAAAACATACATTTAGATTAAAGACATTCATTACACAGTGGAGTTCTTGTTTGAACGGTGGATTGAAGTTTCTTTATTTAGCTTCCACCACCAGTACAAAATCACTCCAAAGCAGCAGCACATACCACCGTCAATGAGTCTGGGGCATGTTTTGACATTGTCAGCGGCTGGCGGTCATGCGTGCTCTCGGTGAGTGACGGGCAGGTGTTTCAAGTGCTTCGCCCTTGTCGACCTCCTCCGCAACAAACTTGGTGCAAACTTCAAATCCAATTTAGATTTCACATAAGACTGACGTAGGACTTCGTAACGTTTTGGTTTGCTGTTTGGCCTTGTAAACATTCCCGTCTTGCTTCATAACGGCGTTCAAATCCGATAAGTCAACTTGAATATTATCATCACTGGCTTCCACGGCATCCCATTCGACATCCAAGATCACCTTTCCGCCCTCCGAATCTTCGCGAGACGACTCCAAACAACTAAGCTTGTTTTCTCCTCCTTGGGATGACGATGCTTCAGAAACGTTGTTAGCGTCATCTATCAAGGAAATGTCCGCTAAAGCATTCTTCAGGGCTAATCCAACTTCGTGTTCTTCACTGCCAATAACAATTTTTTCGGCGTCTCTACCATATTTGCTGTTGCGTAATTCTTCAACGACACCTAAAATGACCTGATCCTGGGATGTATCCATGGGCAATGCTGCCGCTGGCGCCTTTTCATTATCATTTAAGCAGAGTTCAATTTCGTTGGCTGCGACTACGGAATCTTCTTGCGGGGTAAATCTCTCGCGGCTCTTTCGCTTTTCGGGCACGTGCTGCTGCTTAGCAGTTGTCATGCTGGGCGGCGTCGTCAATACCGTGGTACATCCCATGGTTTTGGATGTCCTGGCAGCCTCAAACTCTGTTTTCGATAGATCGCCTTCCTCAGCTTTGTGGGAAGATGGAAACTGTAGCAGGGAATTCAAATTCCAATTTTGCCAGGACTCTTCCAAGCCTTGGATTTTCTCGTTCACTTGGGTCTTCATTTCGCTCCAACCAGCTTCAAAAGCCACAAGCTTTTCGGTGATGGCTTCTTTATTGGGCACACCCGAGCAGCCAGATGCCACTAGGTTTAAAAATTCATTCGGTGTCATCTTACGAGGTTGGTCTTCCACTGGACTGTCATCGGTGTCCTCTACATCTTGTTCTGTGAGTAACGGAGAGCCGCTGTTACGATCACGGTTGCTGCGGTGAGGACTGTCTATGGTTTGTGGATCCGATCCCGTGCAATCAGCTCGTTCGAGAAATGCATTTATTGCATCGGATCGATACAGCTTCTTAGAGCTGCGTGGTTGAGGGCGCGCCTTGCTGTTACTCTTGCTGGCAAAGTGGCTACAATCCATCG
>Ga0210025_1004037_pt1 | contig 12822 bp, 7 predicted proteins | sample CryGeyme20150102_FD_183989 | JGI IMG/M metagenome (GOLD analysis project Ga0210025, IMG submission 183989) | Groundwater microbial communities from Crystal Geyser aquifers in Utah, USA - Crystal Geyser metaG 2015-0102 (SPAdes) (version 2) | ecosystem: Environmental > Aquatic > Deep subsurface >...
ACCACATTGATTCTGAAACAGACATTCCCGAAGCTACTGATTATGTGGTTGACGAAGTTGGTTCCGTGTCAACGTTAATTTGCGAAAGACTGCAGCAGGCTGGCCTGGAGCTGACAGAGGCCGAAGCTACCTTGTTAGCACTGGGGATACATGCTGACACTGGATCTCTATGCTTCGACTCAACGACGCCACGGGACGCGCTTTCTCTTGCATGGGTCATGGGTCAAGGAGCTAGCCAGGCTGCAATTGCAGAACATGCACAGTCGTCGCTATCTCCCGAGCAGCAAGGTGTGCTGACCCAAGCATTGATCAATACAAATTCTACTGTCGTCCACGGAGTGACATTGTCTTCTGTTCTTCTCTCAGCGGATGGGTTCATCAATGGTCTTGCTGCAGTCACACAGGATGCTTTGGAACTAAGCTCATCTGACCTATTTTTGCTCGCAGTCGTGTATGAAGCCCAATCAGGCGGGAGGCGACGTTCGAAAAACAAAAGGGCCAACCAAGGAGAACGATTAACATCACGACTGCTCTCAAAAATCGAAGAGAACCTTCCAGCCATGCGACAGGGACTCCTTCAAGAAGGGCACGGAAATTATAATGATGGGACACAGTTGGTCGCTGAAAATATCATACCTAACTCATTTGTCAACGATGCGCAAAATTATTCGAATGATGAAATGGCCCAAGCTCAGATCATGTTTGCCGAAGCTTGGAAAGGAGGCGAAGATGCAATGCGACGGAGGCGGCTCCAGGAAGCCTTCGATCGCAAGGACTTGGATGCATCAGGATACTTGGAACTCAATGAAATTGCAGCCACGCTGGCTGCCTCAGGCATTATTGCATCGGAACAATCCATTCGAGAATTGATGGATGCCATTGATACTGATGGTGATGGACGCATTGATTTTGAAGAATTTGTCGATTTCGCCATTGATGCGGAAAAACGTCATCAGGAAGAGGTCACTTCAAACAGTGCTACCGCTAAGCCATCCACAATGATCATTATTGGAAGGGTTAAGGCTGGTGTCAACGTGAAGGGGGTCAAACTAAACCGGTTGCTCGAAAAGTTTGGTGGTGGTGGTCATGCCAAAGCAGCCTCCGCCACCGTACGCTTGAATGACGAGTCAGAGGCCGAGGGAATATTGAATGGACTTATCGAAGAAATTATCGAGACAGGACTGCAGGAACAAGTTACGGTTGGTGATTTTATGACGGCTCCAGTGCTGTCTGTAAAACCCGACATGACAGAAAAGCAAGTGGAAGATCTATTCCAGAGATATGATGTACGTGCTTTACCTGTTGTCGACGATGCCAACGACGTCATTGGTCTGGTAACCTATAAGGAAGTAGCGGCAGCAAAACAGCGCCTTTGGAACAAGGAGCAAAAGAGACTTCGTCGAGAAAAGGAGGCAGCCGAAAAGGGATTCGAAATCCCATATGACGAGAAAAAGACTAAAGAGCGACAACAGAAGTCTGGCAGTACCGTGAAAGGCTGGATGATACAGCATGTCCAACTTGTGGAAGACTCCACAACAATGGCTGAATTGGAAGCTATTTTGATGGAAAGTGACGTTGGGTAAGTTATGTACACGAAATCTGTCGTTTTTTTCCGAGAAAGCTGTCTCCTGACACTTCGCATGTTTTCTCTTCCTTGTACCAAAAGTTGCATTCCAGTTGTTCAAGAGGGTACAAAAAAGCTGATTGGAATGGTTACACGAACGGATCTATTGCGGCAGCACCGGTATTACCCGACACTGCATTACCACAACAAAGGCTTTGCGGATTCAATTTCTGCTCGGAAGCCAATCATTGAACTGCGAAAGCGTCTGAAGAAATTTGACTTGGAGAATGACTAATTTTCTAATGTCAGCACTAGCTAGCTAACAAGCATTTATTTCATGCTTTAATTTAAGGGATCTTATTTTCGGGCTCCACCGCTCAGGAGGACCGCTGCGGGCTCACATTTAAGTTCTCGTCTGTTGTTCTCCACCTAACACAAGAAAGCAAACTCAGTTCCTACATATTGACAGGAGCAATTGCCTCCATCTGAACAGCAATAGGTGCAGCATTCGCAGGTAATCTCAGCATCGCAATCAGCATAGAAATTTGGAAATGTCGAGGCATATACCTGGCAGATATCTGCAGGCATTACGCCAGTGAGATCATTGGCTTCCACGCGAATGGTATTAAGCTGCACTAGTTGCGAAATCTCGTTAGGGACAGGACCACTGAGCTTATTGGCTTGAAGATAAAGTGAACGAAGCAAAGTCATCGCTCCAAGCTCCGACGGTACGGGTCCTGACAACATGTTGAAAGACAAGTCGAGTGTTCCTGGACACGATCGAAGCAAAGTTTGAAAAGAATTTTGTGAGTGATTTAGTACTCTGGCGAGTGGCAGATGGCGAAAAACCAAGCATCACAACTTACTCTGCAAGCTTGCCATCAGGCCAATCTCGGTCGGAATTCTTCCATACAAAACATTAGAGCGGAGCAACAGACTCTCCAGCTTGGCCAAGTTTCCAACTTCACTTGGAATGGGCCCTTGAAGCTTGTTCTCGAAAAGAGACAGGACGTTCAGATTTACTAAATTGCCGATTGTGGTTGGCAGAGACGTAAACTGGTTGAGCTCGAGGTATAAATACCTAAGTTTTGTAAGCAATCCAAGCTCGCTGGGTATGACACCTGAAAAGGAATTGCCGCCCAGTGATAGCTTAAATAGATTTGTCAGCGTGCCTAGCTCAGCACTTGGCAAAGGGCCCGAAAGGTCATTCATTTCCAAATTTAGTTCGGTCAACCATACCATCGAACTTATCGAACCAGGCAGTCCACCAGTAAGTCTATTGAAACTTAATTCGATGCCACGCACTAATTCCCAATTTCCAATTTCAATTGGAAGCGTACCCTCCAGCTGGTTGCCGCGAGCACTAAAGGCCTCCATGAGGTACAACTCGCCAAGTTGCGATGGTAGCGTCCCTGTTAGAAAACCCGATGGCCCTCCATCAAGATCTAAGCGACGCAAGCCTGATAAAAGACCGATTTCTGGAGGTATAGTTCCTTGAACATTGTTGAAGCTCAAATCTAGACTGGTAAACGTTTTCGTCCTCTCGAAGCTAGTGCTTATTTCGCATGTAGGATAACCAGTAGCAACTTGCTTGTTGAACCACATACATTCATCTTCTTGGCTCAGCCACCAAAGATTGTTTGACCATTGATGGCCATTGGTGCTGTAGTAAAAGACGGCGAGAGCATACCTTTGAATTTTTTTGCTGTTTGTGTACGAGTTCAGATTCACATTATCCAGCAGCCACAGCAATGCACGTTGCTGCGGGCTACCATCTTGACGTAGCGCCTCTCCAGCGTCAAATGAAGCAGACTCAAGTAGACGATAAAGATCCGAGGTATATGCAGCTATCGTTGGGGACAATGTAGAGAGCCCACTTGTTGGGCTTGCAGTATTCACCGCTGCTATTGTAGTCGGTGGAGGGGTCTTTCTGTACTCAGAAGGAGCATTTGTGGGAGATTCCACTGTAGAGTTTCCCCGGCTCAAGATAGGCGGTATCGGCGTGACCGAGGGTTGACTGGTGACTTCCTCTCCTTCTATGGGAGTAGCGGTGGGCGATGTGGTCGAGCTTGCAGATAATGATAAGCCTGCGGGGTCTTGACCGGCACTGTCACCTCCAATACCAATAGCCTCTAGCATGCCAAAATTCCAAAGTAAGGCGAGAGTGCCGCATGTTACCAGGAGCAGCACCATGACAACGACAAATAGCTTTGTTCGGCAATTTCCTGGAACTAAGATGCGTCTGGGGGAAAATCCCTTAACACCAGACTTCTTCGACCGCTTCGCTCCGTATGCTTCAAGCAGTTGGATTGTCGACTCGGGCAATTGATGCAGCTCGGCTAAATAATTATTAAAGGGGACAATGGATAAATGTTAGAAAGAATTAATCAGGTACTACTACAAAAATCACCGACAAAGAGGCAAGAAATGCACAAAAAAGGATACATACCATAATACATGGGAGTGCGTCCATAGCCATCGCCAACCTGATGGTCAGCCCCGGCTTCCAAGAGAAATTGCATGACACGCACATGGTTGGCCCTCGTCGCATAGTGCAAAGGAGCGTACGAATTGTAGGAATCGAGTACATCCAGGTCAATGTGCCCCGACGATCCAGCCAAGATTTTTTCCTTTTGAATGGGATTACCCGTTACTGCTTCGGTAAAGAACGGCACGTAGACCACCCGATACTGCCATCCCAGTCCACCCATTTCCTTCTCGTTGGTGGCAGCCGAATCGTGCGCCTGGATGACTACCTTCCGAAGTGCATCCAGCCACGAGGCTTGTTCTTGGGGTGTTTCGCACGAAATTTCGTACGTGTAGCATCCGTATTGTTGCTGCTGCTTGAGTTGGGTCAAGGTCAGATGACTACTGGTTGTTGCCCGCGATGTGCAGGACAATGTAATGGAGAGGGGATTGGTCGGTTGCACTTGCACAACACTTGTCCACAAATCCCCCGCCTGGAAGCGAGGAATGTACTGATAATTGGGTCGTGCAACCACAAATCCTCGTGTCAATAGAATGAGTTCAGATTGAAAATCTTGGTATTGTTCAAATTGAATGAGACCTCGCTTGAGTACAATAGAATGCCCAGGAGTGTTGTTGTTACGAATTTGGAGATGATTGGTAGTTGACGAGAGTGTCGACATGGAAGAAGTTGATCCCTGTGATCGCAGCAACTGCAAGCTTTCGTTGTTGTTGCGGCTTTGTCGTTGTTGCATTGTCGCCGCGACAACTGCATCCTCGATTGACGGTGCCAAATGTTTCCACAATGCAGCGAAACGATGCTTAGTGGTGGTGGAAAAAATTCCGAGATATGCTTCGAGTTCTTGTAGTTCTTCGAGTTCATTCCGACTGGGAAGATAATTTCTGTTATAAACATCACTACGTCCCAATCGTCGATCCCAGCTTGCTTGACGCCGCATCAAGCTTCCTGTAGTCGATAAAGCAAGAGCATCATTCTTGTGTTGGTAATATGCTTCTCCGTACAAATAACTATTAGCACTACCACCAGTGCAACTAGCGTGATCAACGATCTCCACACTTTGTATGCGATCAGCTTCTTCTTCTTCCTCCGCCTCCTCGTGAATTGAAAATGCGGTAACCATTTCTGTACGGTTACTATCAGTCGTGGTAGGACCATTGACAAAACCAGACGCTGCGACCGATGCAGAAGTGGACAATGTCTTCCAGGATGATTCTCGTCGTGGCGTGATGTAATCATCTTCTTCTTCGCATTCGATACCATCTATGCTTTCCACGGGTAAGTCTGCGGTGTCATCATCATCGCTTATCACAGCGATTTTGTTGTTTTCAATATCATTGTTATCTGCGGAAATGGTATCAATGTCCAGATTGAAGGAACCCATTCTTGGTAGCGTCGTTGCCGATTTCATGGGTTGGTTGTACATTCTGTACGTATTATTAGTTTGCTCTGACAAATGTGATGATCTCTCTCGGTGACTCAATTGGTTTGTACTGCAACTAATCTCTGTTGGACTTCCGGAAGGTACGCTAAACAAGGGAGGCTTTTCTATTCGCTGCTGCTGCTGCTTTTGTAATGACTGCAAAGGTAGCAATGATAATGATGAATGTCGTTGAAGAGAAGTGGTAGGAGCAGTGAGTTGTTGCTGTTGTTGTTGCTGCTGAAGAGGAGGTGCGGAACGGCGAAATGGTGGATTCGTATTGATGTTGCTGTTGTTGTGACGATGAGAGTAGAGCGAGGGTTCAGAACGAGAAAACATGGAAGGGTTGTTGCTGTTGTCGTGAGTGTTGTCCTGTGACTTGCTGGATCGGTTACGTTTCTTTCCCAATCGAAAGGAAGAAAACAATCCACTCTTTTTCTGTCGTTGCGGCTGCTGTTTATAATCTAGACCTTCTTCAACAAGAGATTCACGCCGTCGTGACATGAGCTTCGATTCTCGACATTCAAACTCTGAACACGATTCTTCCTCCTCCATGTCGTCATCGTCATCATCATCGTCGACGCACTGGATGTCATCAAAGCTACCAGCACCACCAGCACCACCAAAGAGGTTCGCCATCATTCCTCCTCTACTGCCACTACCACCACCGGCACCAGCGCCGAAAAAGAAGGATTGGGCTGGTTGTAATAATTGTCCCGTAGAAGATTGTTCGCTTCCGGCGACCGAAGATGATGCCAACGAATCCTGTCCACTACTAACAGTGTTATTTCTATTACTACTGTTGTTCTTGTTTTTGTTTTTGTCAGCGTAAGTGGCAGCAGCAGCGCGTCGCTTACGACTGGCTGGCGTCTCCGTTCGAGGAGGACGTCCTCCACTATTCCGAGGAAGAAAGGCATGAGGTGTACCAATGCTCGCCTGCGAAGCGTTCCAAGAAGAGGAGGAAGAGCATGGCATAGTCGTCATCGTACTCTTTTTATTAGAGTATTACACTATGGCTGTAAGTTTTTCCGTTTTGGTTTGCAAAAGTATCGCTGCAGCAGTTCCAATAGAATGCTGCACAACACTGACTGTCCTGTCCGCTAGTAGTGTAGACGGCTGTGTGGTATGTTATAGCTCCACTGCTCTACTATTCCGGTGAATAAAAAGCAGAAGAGTTGACTTTGTTCTGTTGCTTGCTGGCTACTTGTATAATGGTTCTGGAACTAATTGTACTGGTTCATCTATCCTCCTCTTTACTACTAGTAGCTACTGTAGTATTACTAAATTAAATAATAATGTACAAAAAATTATACTCCTCCACTTACGATTTTGCTCCTAAAGGTGATCACTTTTGGAAACGGTGAGCGTCACATAGTATCATTGGTTTGAAAATTCAATGATACCTACAGTTATGAAGGCTATATTGGCGGAGAGATTTATACTTTGAACCAGAGTAATTCAACCTGTTCGTCATGCACACAAATTTGTCCTTTCATTACAATATTAGGGATCATGATTCCCGCCGCCGTGCCAGTCTGGAAAAAGTCAATTGGATCGAGAGACCCTGACAAATAATCGAAATCGAAATAAAACTACACAGTCCAAAGAACGAGGGCATAGATAAAAAGTAAACAGTAAAAACATGTGTATGCTGGTGCAAAAGACCACCTGCATAAATAGTAATAATAATAAATACTATTCGATGACTAATAAAATCCTGAAGCAGATGGATCGCTACTAGTACTCAGCTCCGATGCCTACCTGGTACTCAAATAGAGTACAGTAGTTGCTACAGTAGTAGCTAGTGTAGCTACAGTACCCTACACGCTCCTCCTATCCGAATAGAAAATTAACAAGTTCTACTAGATCCTACTACTACTAGTAGTAGTTTACAAAAATGATATTATAGATCGTCCTTGTTGTTACTCTAGCAAAGAAATTCATTCACGGTTCCAGCGTATTCGCAAAAACAGCCAGCTTCATCTGTACAGCAATAGGAACAGCAAGCACACTCAAGATCGCCCATTCCGCAATCGCTATAGAACATTGGATAGGTAATGTAAAATACCTCACAAACTTCACCAGGTACCTCTCCAGTGAAATTGTTCTCTTCCACCCGCAAAGTGTTCAATCGACTCAAGTTGGCAATCTCGCCAGGAATCTGGCCGCTCAAATTGTTGGAATTCACAAGAAGGCTTCTCAACATCGATAATCGTCCAATTTCGGAGGGCAGTGTGCCATTCAAGTCATTAAATGAAAAATCCATGCTCCCTAAACAAAGACAAGTTAGAGTAGCAACATATGAGCAAGGAATAAGCAAAACGCCCCAAAACTATGATATACATACATGTTTGGAAATAGAACTCGTCGTTTGCCAATTTGTCAATATCTTACCTTGCAAGTTCAGCAACAATCCCATTTCAGAAGGTATACTTGACGACAAAAAGTTTCCATGTAATTGCAGAGATTGCAGCGTTGTCATTCTCCCCAATTCAGATGGAACTGATCCTCGTAAATTGGCAGTGCTCAGATGCAGCAAGTTTATATTCCCCAACTGACCCAGCTCTGATGGTAGAGTTGATGAAAACTGGTTCATTCCAAAATCTAGACCACGAAGATTGGTCAGGAGGCCCAGTTCGCTTGGCAGCGTTCCAGTAAAAGAATTTGTTCCGCCCGTGAACGACCTCAAACTTGTCACGAACCCAATCTGTGATGGCAGCGATTTCGAGAAGCGGTTGGCTTCGAGGGCAAGAGAGGACACTTTTGTGAGCCTTCCTAGCTCTGACGGTAGCGCACCCGTCAATTCGTTGAGACTGAGATTGATGTTCTCTGTAAAAAGAAGGTCGACAGCAGCGAAAAAAGCATGAATTAGGCTCACAATGCAGCAAAAAGCACCATCAACATCAAACTAGGCCAAGCCTTTTCTGGTTCTTACCGAGATTGATCATGGAGCCGATCTCACTTGGGATCGTCCCCAAGAACGCATTTCCACGGACGCTTAGTGCTTCCAGGTCGGTCAAAAGTGCTAATTGTGACGGCAAAGTTCCCGACATGTATGCTGAGGGACCACCATATAATTCCACTCGTCGCAAGTGACTAAGCAATCCGATCTCGATTGGCAATGTCCCGTTAAGGTTGTTGTAATCCAAGTCGAGAGTTAGCATTTGCTTTTCGGGATTGCAAATGGCATCACTGGCGACTTCCAAAATGCGACTAAACCAGTACGAACACTCGTCCAGGTCACTTAACCAGTATTGATTGTTGGACCAGGAGTCTCCCCCAGTGCTAAAATACAGAGTGGCAAGGGCGTATCGCTGAAGCCTCCTATCGTCTGAGTAAGTTGATAAATACATGTTGCCCGAGAGCCATCGGAAGGCCCGATACTGAGCTGACTGGGGGTTGCGAAGTCCAGCTCCTTCGTCCAAAGAATTTTCAACCAAGAAGTTGAACAGAAGAACATCTTCCGGAAGGAAGGAATCGCCTTGGCTTTGTAGCGATGTGAAGGTTGGAGATTTTGTTGGACTTGCTGAAGTTACGTCATCGGCATCTATACCATTGCTGGATGGCCAGGTAGGCGTGAATGTTTCTTTGTCCAGCGCAGTTGGCGCCGACGTGGGCTGCGATGTGATGGTTGCTATATCGTCTGTTGCCAATGAAGTTTCGGCAACCGTGCTTGTAGCTGTGGGGACCAACGTTGTAGCCTGAGTGCCAGTACTTGTTGCTGCCAAGGTAGTAATCAGTGTAGCAGACATGCTGGGAGAAGAAGTGACTGCTGCTGTCGACGACATGGTAGTTGAAAGCGTCGCATCCTCTGTTGTTCCAGACGAAGGTTGCATTGTCGACCCGCTTAGGGTTGTGTTTGTTGAAGTTGGAAAGACAATCGTGGCATCTTCTATTTCATCAGGGTAGAATCCAGTTGCATTTCCCAGTGTAGCATCACCATCAATGTCAGTATCTGCCTCAGCGCCGACCCCAGCGCTTGAGTCAATATCAACGTCAGAAATTGTTTCATTGACATCTGAAGTGGGATTGGGTGATGTCAAACTCAAGTTGGTGGCTGGAATTGGATTCACACCAACAACCACAAGTGGCGGTTCCATCGACTCGCTGTCTTGTTCTTCGTCTTCTTCTTTGTTCTCGTTGTCCTTGTCGTCGGCGGCGGCACTATCTTCCGCATCTATTGTCGTAGCTAAGTCGGAACTGACACTAGGTGTAGCAACCTCAATGCTACTGGAGGAGTTGTTCCGGTCATCTTTTGCCAAAAAGAAGACTAAAAAGGTGATGAGTCCTGTCGCCACCAGCAACACAAGGAGAATTGCAATAGCCCAATTACGGCACTTTTTGGATGTTCCCTTTACCGGGATAAATCCGCACGTCTTTCGATCGTCGGAGGCATCCTTCCCCCCATACAATGTAAGCAATTCCAACGTGGACTCTGGCAGTTTCGCTTCCTTGGCTTTTAGTACGCGCATTATGGCAAGGTGTTAGAGGAAATTATTCAATGTATCATTAAAAGGATTCCAATGAGTTCTTTCTATTATAAGACGTACCATATTGGAAAGGAGTCTGACCTGTGCCATCGTTTAGGTTCGGATCAGCTCCTGCTTGTAGTAAAAATCGCATAGCATCAATATTATTGGAGCGCGTGGCGTAGTGGAGCGGTGCCAGCTGATTGTATTTATCCAATTCGTTCTGGGACGTGCAAAAGAAAGAGAACAAAATGAATGAGCAATTATTAGTTCATCGGGTGTCGATTCGGTTTGCTTTTGTTTGGTTTGGTTCGGCTCGGCTCGATTGATCTGCTCATTCATGTACGTACCAAATCTCGATTATCCATGGCATCCAACATGTTAGAGTCCAGCCGAACATGGCCCGTGACAGCCTCACTGAACCACGGTGTCTGCACAAGTCTGTATTGCCAGCCCTCTGAAAATGGATCACTGTGAATGTCATCTTCTGACGACGAGACAGCCCGTTGTTGCAAGGGTGATAATCCAATGGCCGCTGAATGAGTATAGGATTGCAAGACGACAACTCTCAATGCATTCATCCAGGCCTGTTGATCTGCTACAGTGGGACACTGGAATTCCAGAGTTTTCATTGCGCCACACACAATAGCAAAGGACGTCATTCCTGTAGGCATGACACGTTCCACATTGGTCCAAAGCTCTCCTACTTGAAAGCGAGGAATGTATTGGAAGACACGACGAGCCAAAACGAAACCACGTGTCAACAAAATGAGTTCACAGTCCTGATGAGCATTCCAAGCCACCGGGCCCCGTTTGAGGACTATAGACACGGGACTGTTCTGCGAGGCCGCCAGTGCTGATGATGGGTGCAATTGCATCCACTGTTGCACAATCACAGTTTTATTCCTAGATTGTCGAGCATCGGGAATCCCAAGCCATTTTTCCAAGGTATCAATTTCTTCACTTTCGTTTCGTGTGGGTTTGTAATGCTTCGAGTACACTTCTATTCTTGCCAAACGAGCATTCCAGTAGGCGGGATGGTAGTACTTGGGTGCCGGCTCGTCATTGTCGTTGTCGCCGTTCTTTGGGTTGTTATTACTATTCCTTTGGTCCACTCCAAACCTTTGAACGTTCGGTGGCGCTGTACGTCGGAACGGTTGTGCCGCATGACTTCGCGTGTCGGCTGTGGATGACAGCATGTCTCCGGTAGATTTGCGCCATAATTCACGTTGCTTTCGATGGCTATCCTGGTCGTTGCTGTCCCTTTCATCATCGTCGCTCCGTTGGTTACCTTCATCATTTTCTTCTTCACCACCAGAACCAGCACCAGCACCAGCACCAGAACCACTACTGCTACTACTGCTACTACTACTCACCAGATGTATCGTATCCATCAAACTTGACTGTGGCGTCATGATAGAATTGTTGAAAGTATTGTTGGCAAAGCTGTTCGTGGTATTGTTGGCAGTGCCCGTTGGTGACAAGAGACTGGTACTCATTGTTATGCTGTTACCATGGCTCATGGAGGCCATACTAGAATTGTTATTGTTGTTGTTGTTGTTGTCGTTGCTGTTGTTGATGTAACCGCTGTTCAACGATAACAAGCTATTGTTGCTATAATTCGCAATGCCGTGTTGTTGTTGTTGTTGTTGTTGTTGTTGTTGTTGTTGTTGTTGTTGTTGTTGTTGTTGTTGTTGTTGTTGTTGTCGTTGCTGCTGCTGCTGCTGCTGTTGCTGCTGACTTTGACGTTTGATACTACTATTGTTGAAGGTAGGTGTAATAGCTCCACTTGTGAAGGATCGAGTAGCAAAACTACCACTGCTGGGTGTCAAAATAGATCCGCTGGATGGTGTTACAGCACGATCTCGATCATCGTCGTAACTTGCTTCGTCGATTAAAAGCTCAGTGGTCGGCGAATAACTGTAGCGATCAGTAGTACCCGGTGTGTTGCGGTTTCTAAAAGAAAAAGACAACAGAGGATTCAAAAGGTTGTTGTCGTTGTTGTCGTTGTTGTAGTTGTTGTTGTTGCTCTCATCATTCGCTTCTGCCCTTGACGACGACGTGTCTCTATTATCTGGACTGACGACACCTTCATTGCCTGATCTACGAGGAGTTTCTATTACCGAATTTGCAGTATTCACATTCGGTTGTAACGTCGTTCTGTTGTTGTATCTGTTGCTGGTATTGTTATTGGCAGCCTTCATTACGCTTTCTTCGTGGCTTCGACTATCGAGCGCAGTATAGGCAGGATAACTTTTGCGGTCTCTGCAATGAGTGACACTGCTTATGCTTATGCTACTACCGCCACCACCACCAGCACCACCACCACCACTTATAGGAGTAGTAGTAGTTGTTGCTGTTGTTTCCTTTTTCCAATCATTGTCTTTGTCGCCAAAGGGAGATACGCAACTCATCTTCTGTTAAGAAACGGTTTTTGGCGGGTGTTGCCAAATTTTTTATGCTGTAGCTGCTTCTTGTTTCTTTCGCAGCTAGAGTACTTACAAGAAGCTAGCTACTGCACGTACTACTACTACTAGCTAGTAGCTAGTAGTAGACTACCAAGTAGAGTAGTACCATATTCGAGAGATCCTCATGGTGAGCCGAGGATACTACACTACTACTGTAATCGGATTTTTTCCATCCAATGAGTCGCCGAGATTGAGATGAGCTTGTTCCGTAATTAGAAGAAGGTTGGATTGTTCGGTAATTATGTAATAGCACGATGCAACACAGGGTTTGGGTTCAAGTAGACTAGCTATGACGAGCGAACGCTACCGCGTTCTCTCGACTATGCCAGCTCTCTAGGGCTACGTTCGGCTAGGTAGGGTGGTTTGGAGAAACTCGGCAATTTACTAGGGCCGACCTTTTCTCCGTTCCGAGGCGC
>Ga0210025_1004046_pt1 | contig 12804 bp, 11 predicted proteins | sample CryGeyme20150102_FD_183989 | JGI IMG/M metagenome (GOLD analysis project Ga0210025, IMG submission 183989) | Groundwater microbial communities from Crystal Geyser aquifers in Utah, USA - Crystal Geyser metaG 2015-0102 (SPAdes) (version 2) | ecosystem: Environmental > Aquatic > Deep subsurface >...
AAATTTTAAAGAAAGACCATTCATTCGAAAAACAAAAGTAGTGACCCAATTTTAAAAATAAAATCGTAAGTCATTGGTAGCCTTAACTTTGTTTCCTATCATTTTCAAGTTGGGTTAAGGTTATTTCTCTTTTCATTCATTCCATGATATCGACAAACAAGACAATTTCTAACGTTCTTATTTTGCTTAATATGTAATTTTAGTTCTTTACAATAGGTCTTAGGATATGTTTTGCCACTATCAACAAGAATCTTCTGACTTAATATTGAATTTTTTCTTGAGTCTAGCTCTCTTTTAATATTAGTTAAACTTAATTGTTTTAAATCAAACTGTCCATTTTTATCAAATGTTATTAAGTCAAAAACTGACTCACATTCTCCAATACAAAAGGAACCCAAAGCAGTTTTTTTAGTAAAGTTTCTAAAAATAATTTTATTGTTCTCCTGACTAAAGTGTTTTTTTAAAATAGGCTCAAAATCAGTTTCGTTTTTAACTTTTAATTCAATTATTCTTTTTTTTGAATTTATTTTATTAGATGATGAGACATGTGTAACCGCAATTTCAATGAAAATAATTTCATTGTCAGTTTTATTCTTTAAAAGAACGTCTGGGATAAACGTGTCATGACGAGTTTCTAAAAATATTTTGTCAAAATATTGAGTTAAATCATATTTATTATTTTTATGACTAAGCTTACAGCATAATCCTAATTCTTCTTCAAAATGATTACAAATACTAAACTGTGTTAATTCGATATAAAAAGGAATGCTTTCTTTAAGACAAGTCAAATAAGTTTCATAAAATAATTGTTTGCCTGCATAGTGTAGGTAAGATTCACTTGAACATGTCTGTTGTTTTTTATGAGCAAAATGATGTGATTTAAAATTCCCAATTCTTGGAATAAGAGTATCTGTACAAGCTAAACAGTAATATTCTCTTTCACGACGGTTCTCATTATTAACCTCGGTGATATGAATTAGCGAACCATTTTTATCTATTGCATATTCGTATTTAATCATTCCATTTAAACTACTAAGTTGTCTTTGAGATTAAAATCAAGTTTAAAATGACTCATATTCCATTGTTTAACAATCACTTAAAATAAGTAAAGGAAAAATGTTTTAACATAGAAAAATTGCAGCCGAGTAACTTGTGTTGAGATTTCTTAAGCACTAAATATATTCTTGGAGCTAGATTCTATGTAAATACGAGATTTTCAGAATTAAATAACTATCGATGTAGCTTAAAAACAGTAGTAATTATAATATCATATCTTTTGTATTTTATTTAAATGGATAATCAACAGCATTATATTGTTTCTCAATTGTATAAGCCTTCATTTTGGAGGGAAATGCTAAGTTATGATGCTGAAAGAAAAAATACTGCCTTTAGAACTTTTAATATAGTAATGAAGCAGTATCCAACGATTCGGGCTAAAACTGTTGGTTCTTGGCTTAAAAAAGCCTATTCACAACAAGTTCAAGAATATCCATCCGCTATTATTTTTAAAAATGCTCTAATTAAAAAGTATTGGTTGCAAAACTATAGTTTAAAAGAAGCAGTCTTATTAGATGAATTTAGAATTGGTTCTTCAATCACAGATGCTTTATTTCTAAATGGGCATGCAGAGTGTATCGAAATAAAATCTCCATTAGATACTAAAAACCGATTAAAAGGGCAGATAAATGACTACAAGCAGTTTAGTCATTTTAGTTCGCTTTTAGTTCATTATACACAAGTCGATTTTTATAAAGATTTTGCCTTATATGAGGGTTTGGGTTTATTGTATCTGACGGAATGTGGAGAGATCGAGCGTAAAAACGATGCAGAAACTTCACACACAAAGCAACTTAAAACGATGCTCCAAAGCTTGAGAAAAGAAGAATATCTGGAGTTAACAAACAAAATTTGTGGGACTATCCCTACTGTCGGTGCATTTCAATTATTTAAAACGTGTGAGTCATGGTTAAACGAGTTTCCAATTGAACAGGTGCAGCAAGAAATGATTCGAATTCTGAAAAAGCGATTTAACCACGAACAAAGTATATTAAAACGGAAAAAAATCCCAGATTATCTTTATTATCCTCTAACAGTATTAGGGTCATTGGTAAAAGATGAGGAAACCCTCAAAGAAATTCTATCTAAAGAAATTTAACATGTATTATCCTTATTTACGAAGTAAACAATTTGAATTAATTGCACTTAGAGAAATTAGTAAGTTGAGTGGGATTTCCAGTACTGTTCATCCAATTATTGAGCCGGTTACAAAAAAAAATGAAAGACATTCTGAGTCAAGTTTAGTTAGAACCATTGAAATGGTATTGGAAAAGGAGATTGGCTTAACTGTAATTATAAACCCAAGTGTTGGGGTTCATAAAGAACATAATATAAGTGATGAAATAGTAAATGAAATTACTGTATTTAAGAGTAATAATAACATTAGATTAGGAGTATTATTAGATTCTGATTTTGAATTTAGAAATGTCGAATCGAAGTTGAATAATTTAACGAATGACTTCGAATTTGATTTAATACATAAAAGCAGACCAGCAATTATAACTGGTTTAGACTCGATTTATAATTATCGTATTCGTAATCAATTAGTTGGTTCCGATATAAAATTAAATCGATATGCTTCAAATGAGAATAATAAAATTCTATTGAGTGACAGTTTTACAAAGTTGGATAGAAACTCCGATTATGAAGCAATAGATGAAGAGTTTTTTTCTGATACTCATTATTACTACGAAGAAGATGGTTATGAAGGATTTGGTGATTACACCTTATTGCCGTCAGATTTTATTGAAAAAGGATTTGCACCAAGAGCTGTTGCTATTCATTTAAGTCGTTTAAAAAAACAAAGAGAAGAAAATGATTCTATTTTTGTAAAGCACTTTGTTTCAGATTCAAATGAAACAATTGCCGATGTTGCAGGTAAATATGGAGAGGCCCTAAATAAATTAGTTCAATCTGTTAATAATGGTGAAATTATAAGAAGTAAAGGAGTCGAAGAATTTCTTGAAGATTATGAAATGCAAAAATATCCAGGGCTTGGTACAATAAAAAAACGTTCAATCATGCACCATATAGAGCTAATGCATGAGTTTTTAAAGGTTAAAATACAAGGGTAAAGATTATGAATGTTGGGGTACATTGTTTTGATGATGAGTACATTATTGAAAGAATTAACAAGCTTGGGCAAATAGGGAACTGTGATTTCACAGGTAAAATTGATGTTCAAGTTGCATCAATTGAGATAATAAAAGGATTGATGAGTGATTTTATTAGTTTAATTGAAACGGATGATAAGGCTACCAATGTAGATTTACTGACCATTGAACAATTAAATAAAGAGTATAACTTCTTATCCGAGGAATTAAAAGTTTATGAGTTTGATAAATTGCTAGAGACTTTATTTGGCAAAGGTTTTAGCCAAACCACAAAGATAAAATTTAAGTATGATTTATTAAGTTCATTTGAATTACACAAAGAGTCACAACAGTGGGAAGAATTCTCTAATCGAATAAAATATGTTAGACGATTCTTTGGAGATTTTTTTGAATTGAACAAATTTGAGTCTTTGTTTGAGTTTTTTACAAAGAAAATTGAGAAGGGAGAAATATTATATCGAGGTAGGGTTAATCAATCTGATGATAAATTAAGTGATGAAGAGATGAAAATGCCACCAAAAAACTTTGCAAGGGGTGGTCGGGCTAATCCCGATGGTATAGCCTATCTCTATTTAGCAAAAGAAAAAGAAACTACAATACATGAGATTCGATCCAATTTATATGACTCCTTAACTATTGCTCATTTTAAAGCACAATCGAATATACAAGTGTTAGACTTGTCTCAAGTAAAAAAAGTAAGTCCATTTAGAAGCAGTGCAAGTATTGCTGAATTCTTAGAAAATCGCCCATTTCTTGAAAAATTAGAATATGAATTACGAAAACCAATTAGAAAAAACGATTTACCTATTGAATACTTACCTACACAATATTTTTGTGAATATGTGAGGTCTTTGGATATGTTTGACGGAATAGTCTATGGCTCTGCAATGCACAAAGGAGGTAAAAATATTGTTCTATTTAATGCAAATAAAGTTGAAATCATTAAAACTGAAAAAATCGAGATTGAAAATATTAAGTACACTTTTACTCAAGTTAACTAATTAGTCCTCTATTTGATACAAAGAACTCTATTGGAAATTCCACAGATCTGGGTATTCCAACTCTATGATTTATCCCAAAAGCATTTCTACAAAAGAATATTAGTAAAGCGTTAAAATTTGAATTTTAAGTTTCAAATTGCCAGAAACGTATAGATACTATCCTTTTAATGTGTATTTTAAGAGAAATATACGTTCCAAAAGGTGGTTTTTATGCTAATTCGATTTGTTGTTTCCAATTATCTTTCCTTCAAAGAAGAGACTGAAATTAATATGTTGGCTAGTGCTGTTAAGTCACATCCTCATCATGTGTACGATTCGGGTAAAGTTCAATTGGTAAAAGCAGGGGCTATTTATGGGGCGAATGCTTCAGGTAAATCAAATCTAATAAAAGCGATTGATGCTTTGCGTTCTCAAATTAAACAAGGGTTTATCTTACCAAATAGCGAGGCTGTGGCGTTCCGGTTTAAGGAAAAGGATGAGCAAAAACCCATTTGTTTTGAAATTGAATTTCTTATTAACGAAACCATGTATCACTATGGTTTAGAAATCCAATCCAATCAGGTTCAGCAAGAATGGTTAATTAAGCGATTAAGTGCAAAAAAGGAGATAATCCTTTTTGAAAGAAAGAGAGATTCTGTAGAATGGCACTCTTCCATGTACAAAAATGCCAATGAACATACGTTTTTGAAATTAGGTGTTGATAAGTTAGTTCAACCAAATCACGTTTTGTTATCACATGTTCTAATCAAAGATAAAAACCCTATTAAAGAAGTGTTAAACTTTTTGCTTAACGAACTTATTCTAATTTATCCACAATCCAACTTTACGGCTTATCCACTCATCTTATCGTTATTTGATAAGGAATCGGTAGAATTTGGTGAACTAATATCCTTATTTGATACCGGAATGACATCCTTAGAATTAAAAGAAATTGATTTTAATGAGTTTAGTCAGTCTGAACAATTATCGGAAGCCGTAAAATCAGATTTGCAAAAACGAGTTACGACGGAGAAGAAATCCGTCTTTCAGGGTAAATGGTTTTCTTATTTATTAGTTAGTGAAGGAGCTTCGATTAAGGTGTATGCCATGCAAGGTAGGCATCAATTACCCAATGGATTATCAGAGCAGTTTTTTATGCATGAAGAGTCGGACGGAACGCGAAGAATTTTAGATTTAATTCCAATACTTTATTTGTTACAGAAAAAAAGCTATGTGTTTATTATAGATGAAATAGAACGAAGTTTACATCCATCTTTAATTAAACAGTTAGTAGAAACCCTATTGAAAACCGAAGACCTAAAAGGTCAATTGATATTTACAACACACGAATCGAATCTCTTAGATTTAACCGTTTTACGTTCCGATGAAATTTGGTTTATGGAAAAGGATCCCCAAACTGGTGCTTCCGATTGTTACTCCTTAACCTCATTTAAGCCCAGAGTAGATTTAGATATTGAGAAAGGATATTTGAATGGCCGTTTTGGAGCAATTCCATTCTTAGGAAATCTGAGAAATCTAACTTTAAATGACTTAGAATATGCCTAAAAATAGAGGTTATACTCGTGAGTCATCGATTAAGAAGTGGCGAGATTATAATTTATTCGTTATAGCTTGCGAAGGAAGTGTAACTGAGCCACTTTACTTTTCCCATTTTGATACAATATCAAAACGCTTAAAAGTAGATGTGATTCAACCCGCAGAGGGAAACAAGAATAAATCAGCACCAAGGTATGTGCTTGACAATGCCATAAAGTACATCGAAAAAGAAGGCTTATTAAAAGAAGATTCCTTATGGTTTGTAATGGATGTGGATAAATGGGAAAGAACGCAATTAGAAGAAATCGCCAATTATTGTAGAGAATACCCAAATTGGCATATCGTTTTAAGTAAACCTTGTTTTGAAGTATGGTTACATCTGCATCATCATAATTCGACTACTGAAATCGAGGGTTTAGCATGCAAAGAGATAAAGACACAGATAGGGATTTATAACAGCGAGCATCAGATTGCGCTAAAAAATTATCCGAAGCATATCAAAAAAGCAATAGAGCATGCAGAGGTTATAGATTCGGATGCGCAACATTATTATCCGAGCGATTATACTACTAAAGTTTATGAATTGGCTAAAGAGTTGGTGAGTTATCTGCCTGGGTGAGATGGTTGTTTCTAAAGTAAAGGGCAATAAATGCCCCTGCTAATGTGAATTACTTTTATAAAAATAATGTGATATGGAGCAGATAAATACTCCTTAACCTTTTGGTGGAAATGGATCATTGCCATAAGAGTCACGTTCTCTTATTTGCCCATTTTTACCATGAATAAATAATTCAGAGCCTTGATTTTTTGCAATTTCACGAGCAATTGAAATGGCTTTTTTTTGTGTATCAACGACTTTGGTTGCACGTGAACTGTTTTCAGCTTTTATAGCCCATTGCCCGTCTTTTGGTACTACATGTTGGATCTTTTTCATAATTTAAATAATTAAGGATGATAATTTATTTTGAAAAATCCCAGTACTAATATTGTACCAAAGTAAATAAAAGACATTATGGCGCACATGTAGTTTGTAAACTATGAAATTATGTCATTTTTGTGATAAATAGACATAAAATACTGTTTTATATAAATATGTAGTTAGTCTTTAAAAGGCATAGGATTGCTAATAATGGTAGTAAATAGTATATTTGTCAACTGAACGCACATATATTACCATGAAAACTGCATTTGCTAAACAATTAAAATCTGCCCGTTTGATTAAAGGGTATTCCTTAGAAGCTGTTGCTCAATTGTTACAACCTAAAATGACTAGGCAAGCGTTACATAAATATGAAACTGGCGAAGTATTGCCATCAGGTGATTTTTTAATTCAAGTTAGTAACCTATTCAATTTACCAGCAGACTTTTTCTTCAGAGAAAATGAATTGTCAGTTGGTGAAATTCAATACAGAAAGAAGGTACATCTTTCAAAAAAGGAACTTTATCAGTTAATTGAGCAAATAAAAGATTATGGAGCAAGAGTACTTGAAACTCGCATGTTCGCGAATAAAGAAGAACTTCGATTTAATCGTTTAGTTATTGATCAAGCTATTCAATTGAGTCAATCTGAAATCAGTAAAATTGCAGAGCAATTACGTGCTTTGTGGGGCGTCGGTACTGCGCCAATAATAAATGTATTGGCTTTGCTAGAGAGACAAGGTGTACTAGTTGTGCCCATAGATGCACCCATTCATTTCGATGGCTTACAAACTACGATTGACGAGACTATTCCTGTAATCGCTTTTAATAAATCATTATTAAATCAAAATGACCGTTTACGATTTACGGTTCTTCATGAATTAGCTCACTATCTATTTGAAAAACAATTTCAAGAAAATCTCTCTGAAAAACAGATAGAACGTTTTTGCAATGATTTTGCAGGGGCTTTTCTTTTACCTGATTCTGCTATTCTTTATTTATTAGGTAAAGAAAGAAGTTCAATTGCACTTATTGAGTTGGCTCGGATCAAAAGAAATTACGGAATATCCATTTCTTCCATCATGATGAGAGCGCTTGCAGTAGGAATTGTATCAAAAGAATATGTAGCTACTTTTTTCGAGCAATTTAAGAAACAAGGTTTTTATAGAACAGAGCCTGTTGATTATACTGGAACTGAAGAACTCATGTTTTTAAATCAACATTTAGTTAGAGAAGTTATAGAAGGGGAAATAAGTATGCAAAAAGCAGCTTCTCTGGCGAATGTATCATTAATTGAGTTCCGGCAGTATATGAATATGAGATAGGGCAATAAGTAAAGGGTATAAACATCTTGCCTTAGACTATCATGGGATTTTATGGGTTATTGATGAATTGGTATTGCATAAACTAACTATTCCAGAAATTGACATTCAGAAATTAGATTAATTTTTGTGGAAACGATTTGAAGAAGCTGGAAAGCTGGAGTGAAATAGTCTTAATAAAGCACTTGCGTTTATAGCGAATAAGAATTAGATTAATGCTAAAGTTAATTAAGCCAACAATTCTTATGTCCATTCGATTAGATAGTTCAAGTATAACTTCAGAACAACAAGCTTCATTGGAGGAAATGCTTCAATCTGTTCAGAAACCCTATTTAGCTGATGGAAAAGGTAATCAAATAGAACTTCCTGCAAGTATTTATCAAGTACTAGTTAGCTTACTCAATGAAATGAAACAAGGGAATTCTATAGTAATGGTTCCTGAGCAAGAAGAGTTTACTTCTCAAGCTGCAGCAAATTTTTTAGGAATGTCACGTCAATATCTAGTTAGTTTAGTTGAAACAGGAAAAATTCCATTTCATAAAGTTGGAACACATCGAAGAATTAAATTCAAAGATATACTTGAATTCCAAAAGCAACGGGATTTAAAGCGAAATGATGCGTTGAACGAATACTTTAATGAGATTGAAAACTTAGGCTTGTATGAATAGATAAGTTAATATGCAAGCAGATTACCCTGTACTTCTTGATGCTTGTGTTTTAGTAAATCAACCTGTAGTAGATTTATTACTTCGACTATCCGAAGAACCAAGATTGTTATTACCGAAATGGTCAGATCTTATTTTGGTTGAAGTAGAAAGAACTTTATTTTCTTGGAAACATTGGCAACAAAATCAGATGGTTGCGAAATTTATTAATGTTTTGAGATCTGAATTTCCTGAAGCTCTACTTACCTCATACGAAGATTTAATTCCATTGATGGAAAATAATGAAAAAGACAGACATGTTTTGGCAGCAGCAGTTAAAGGTAAGATTGAATTAATTGTAACATTTAATGTTAAAGACTTTCCACCAAAATCTTGTGAAAAATGGGGCGTTGAAGCAAAACATCCACAAGATTATTTAATCACAATGTTTCTTTTAAAACCGAATCGAGTAATTCAGAGCTTAGATGCTATTGCAAAATATAGAAAAGAAAGTAGGGAAGATATTTTACTCAGACTAGGGAAGCATGTACCAAAGTTTTCATCCATGATTTTAGGTGTTTAAGGATTTAGAATAAAATATTTTCCGTAGTCCATTAATATATCTATTTTAATTTTGTTATTTAAGTAGTAAAGAATAGGTCAAAGTAGAAAATTATGGCGCATCAGTCTGAAGCAGAACTTGAACAAATACTTATTTCACAATTAGTCTCTTTTGGGTATGCATTTGTTAATGTGCAAACAGAAAAAGAAATGCTCACTAATTTGCAAACTCAATTAGAAGCGTTTAATCGTTCTACTTATTCAGATCAAGAGTTTGCAGCCATTTTAAATCATCTTGCAAAGGGTACGGTTTTCGATAAAACGAAGACCTTACGAGATCGGTTTTCGTTTACTCGGGAAGGTGGAGAAGTGGTTTATGTTCGTTTTTTTGATTCAGAACAAGTAACAGAAAATAGCTTTCAAGTTACCCATCAACTTACACAAGAGGGCGTGTATAAAAATCGCTATGATGTAACGCTGCTAGTTAATGGTTTGCCTTTGGTTCAGATTGAGCTAAAACGTAGAGGATTGGAATTAAAAGAGGCTTTTAATCAGATCAATCGGTATCAGCGACATTCTTTTTGGTCAAATTATGGCTTGTTTCAGTATGTTCAAGTCTTTGTAATCAGTAATGGGGTTAACACAAAATATTTTGCTAATAATAAAGATCAGTCATACAAACAGACGTTCTATTGGGCTGATGAAGAAAATAGAAATCTCAGTGACCTTTTTGCTTTTGCCGAGGCTTTTTTAGAAAAAGAGCAGTTAGGAAGATTTCTTGCGAATTTTGTAGTGCTGAATGAAACCTACAAGCTCGTCATGGTTATGCGTCCGTATCAGATTTATGCGGTGGAGGCCATGATTAATCAGGTTAAAACAAGTAGAGAAAATGGTTATATCTGGCATACCACAGGTTCAGGAAAAACCTTGACTTCCTTTAAAGCGAGTCAGATTTTAATGGATGAGCCCGAAGTAGATAAAGTCGTTTTTGTGGTTGATCGAAAAGACCTCGATTACCAAACCATGAAAGAGTTTAACAGTTTCAAGAAAGATAGTGTAGATGTAACAGACTCTACCGATTCGCTGGTAAATCAATTTAATGATGGTACAAAACTCATTTTAACGACAATACAAAAACTCAATAATGCCATAAGTCACGATCGGTTTACGTATCGAATGTCGCCGTGGAAAGACAAACGGATGGTGTTCATTTTTGATGAATGTCATCGAAGTCAGTTTGGTGATACGCATAAACGCATAACGGATTTCTTTGAACAGGCGCAGTTATTTGGATTTACTGGAACGCCGATTTTTGCAGATAATGCAGCAAAGAATGAAAAAAGTAAACGAACAACCAAAGATTTATTTGGTTCTTGTTTGCATAAATATGTGATTACAGACGCAATTCGTGACGAAAATGTGTTGCGCTTTAGTATCGAATATGTAGGGCGTTACAAATACAAATCGAACACCTTTGTGGATATCGAAGTAGAAGATATTGATACCAAAGAAGTTTTGGAGTCAGGGGGTCGAAGAAACAAAATAGTAGATTATATTCTAGAACATCATGCTTCGAAAACGCATCAGAAAAACTATTCCGCGCTGTTTGCAACGAGCAGTATTGATCAAGCTTTGGCTTATTATCATCGCTTTAAAGAATTAAAAGAAGCGCAGAAGCATGATTTACGTGTAGCAACGGTATTTTCGTTTCAAGCCAATGAAGATGATGCCGATGCAAATGATACGATTTCAACTATTGAAGAATCGAGTTATTCTATAGCGGCTTCACCTGAATTCTCAAGCGAATTTCTTCATTCAAGAGATAAATTAGCGGCCTGTATTCAAGATTATAATGCACAGTTTGGAACGCAGTTTAGTGCAAAAGATGGATTGAGTATTGACAAATATTTCAAGAATGTATCACAACGATTAAAAGACAGAGAGAAGAAAACCTTTAACGAGGAAAAAGACCGTCTTGATTTGGTAATTGTCGTAAATATGATGTTAACAGGTTTTGATGCCAAAAAAGTGAGTACGCTTTATGTAGATAAATCACTAAAATATCATGGATTGATACAAGCTTTCTCTAGAACAAATCGCACTTTTGGAGAACAAAAGTCCCAAGGAAATATCGTTTGTTTTCGCAATCTAAAGAAATCGACAGATGAAGCGATTACTTTATTTTCAAATAAAGAAGCGATTGAAGAAATTATCTTACCTCCTATAGAAAAAATAGTTGAGCAATTTCAGACATCATTTGAAAAGCTTTTAACCATTCTTCCCGATGTGAGCGAAGCCGTAAATTTGGAGTCTGAAATGGATCAATTTGCTTTTGTGAATGCGTTTAGAGATTTAATCCGATTGAAAAACGTGTTGGTTACTATGGCAGATTTTACCTGGGAAGAAATGCCTTGCACCGAACAGACCTTTGAAGATTACAAAAGTGCCTATTTAGATTTATACGATAAAGTAAAGAACTCAACTGAAAAGGAAAAAACTTCGATTTTAGAAGAAGTTGATTTTGAATTGGAATTGATTCATAGAGATGAAATTAATGTGGCTTATATCTTAACACTTCTTGCCAAATTAAAACAAACGCAAAAAAGTGGTTTTGATGTACAAAGAGCTCAGATTATTGATTTATTAGGTGGTGATGTACAATTGCGCTCAAAACGAGAATTAATAGAACGCTTTATTGATGATCAACTTCCAAAAATTGAAGATGTAGATAAGATTGAAGATGAATTTGAACGTTTCTGGAAAGATGAAAAAGTACTCGCCTTAGGAAAACTATGTGAAGATGAACATTTGGACAGAAATCAGTTTGCCTCATTGATTGATACCTACGTGTATAGTGGTCAAGAGCCAATTAGAGAAGAAGTGATCAAGTGTTTGGACAATCGCCCAAGTATTTTAAAGGCGCGTGAAATTGGGGAACGAATACTTTCTAAAATGAAAGAATACGTGAAGACCTTTATAGAAGGCATGGTTGGGTGATTTGAAAGTGATATGTTATGGCAAAAATTAAAAACGGGGCACTAGGAACCACTTCCGGCAAATTAGCTCATCTCGTTTTTTTTGAAAAAGGAGGGAAGACCTTTGTTCGACTAGCTCCGAAGAAAAAGCAAGGAACAGGTACAAATAAACAAGTCGAAGCTCGTAAAAAATTTGCCTTAATGAAGTCTTTTTTATCAAAAACTAATGGATTTATCCAAAAAGGTTTTACTTCAGATAGTCCTAAAAAGAAAACGGTTGCTACAACTGAAGCATTTCGTGTCAACCTGAAAAATGCCTTTAAAGGAAAAGGAGAAACTCTTCAGATTGATTATGAAAAAATTGTTTTAACAAGAGGAAAACTAAGTGCTCCAAGTGATTTAAGAGTAGTTCAAAAGGGTAATGAGCTTCAATTAAACTGGAATGTTACGAATTATGATAAATCTAACAGACCTGAGGATTGGTTATCGGTTTTAGTGTTTAGTTTAAAGAATGAACTCTTGCTTCAATTTGACTGGATTGCTCGGCGTGAAGAGTTGCTTGCTACTTTGGAAATTCCACAGGAAATTTTGGGTACAGAATTGTATTTGTGGGCTGTATTTGAAAATCAAACGAAAATGGGTGAAGTTAGCACGAGTATTGTTTTCAGAATTGATTA
>Ga0210025_1004047_pt1 | contig 12802 bp, 13 predicted proteins | sample CryGeyme20150102_FD_183989 | JGI IMG/M metagenome (GOLD analysis project Ga0210025, IMG submission 183989) | Groundwater microbial communities from Crystal Geyser aquifers in Utah, USA - Crystal Geyser metaG 2015-0102 (SPAdes) (version 2) | ecosystem: Environmental > Aquatic > Deep subsurface >...
TCTCAACGAGTACTGGTGTCATTAACCAAGGTGCCCGTGGGAGGCCAAGAGTGGGCTCCAGTTTTAGGCATAACTGTGGCGACAACGTTGGTAGGAGGTCTTGGGGCCGTTGCAACAGGATTTATTCGTCCTGTGGATGATTTTGATCCTCCTACCGCATCCACAATTTGGCGGCCTCTAAGTGCTTTCTTGTTCCCTGGACTATTCGAAGAGCTTATTTGGAGGGCTGCGCTTTTGCCAACACCTGCAACATCAGCGAGCCTTTCCACTATTTTCTATCATGCCACTGGATCATTGGCAGCCAGTCCAACTACATTGGGACTCTACAAGACATCGTTGACTGTCTTAGCGATTCATGTTGTAAGCCATCCAATATTTTCTGCAACTATTTATCCTCGAGGTAAGCAAGTTTTTGGAGATCCGCGATTCTTATTTCTAGCAACAATCGTCTTGGGAGGGACCACTCTGTCCTACATTGTGAGCGGGGGTAGTGTTTGGGCAGCGGTGTTCACTCATGCGGTTCCAGTGGCACTGTGGCGAGATTTTTTTGGTGGCGAGAAAGCTCTTCAAAAAGGGAGGGATTGAATAGAACAATGCATAAATTATAAGAATCACACTGTAGCTAGATGGTATTACAGCACTATCGATTACATATTATTACATCGATCATCGATGATGCCTCATATAAAAACATTCGATGATACCGCACCATCATCTGGATCCTTTACTGCAACATTCGAATATATTCGTTCTATTTGATCATTACAAACTGGAACCAGAATTTTGAGATCCACTTCGTTCGAGATACCAACATTGAAGCTGAAATAATAAGGCCGCCATTCTTTGCACTTTATTGCAGCGATCAACAAAAGACCACTCCAAACTTGGAACATATCATTGTACTAGTCTCAAATACCACCATACAGAATCGCATCCCATTGAAAAACGCGATGTTTTCAATGTAGTTAGTCACTAGACCTACTTTCGAATATCTTCTGAAATAAAAGTTCATCAACTATTTCTTCGAAAAGTCAATGACTAAATGTAAGACAGAAAAGCCATCTTGACAGGTAAGCTCTCGAGACGTTCATTGACGGCACGCATTGTAGGTAGCCTGCCTGCAGATCAAAGCCCGAAGAGCAGAGAACCTCTTCAGCTAATTGCTTGGAATGCCACAACTAGACTGTCAACTAGTAGCTAGCTAGTAGTACTATGATTGGTATCCGATAATTGGAATTGTGTGAGGGATTGTGTCCAATGTCCAATTTCTGTCCAATCTAACCTTTGAAACTGTCCGGGTGGCTACAATCGGTACGATTGTCTATACGAACACAATGCGATCTTTTAATTGCATTCGAAGCGCAACGACATGACGATGCCGTTCATCGTATCATGCATCGGCAATCGGCAGGCAACTCAACACACACACACACAAGAGAAAAATCTTCAACGCGACTGTCGTTTGCTGGGCACCCCGAGTACCCACTTTAACTTAACTTTCTTAGTAATCTGCACTGTCATACTGTAGTAGCTAGTTTGCGTCATGTTGCGACACGCCGTATCCAGATCGGCACACCAAATCCAAAAAACCAACAGCTATGGTAATTATTATTTTGTGATCCACCGTCGATCCTACGCTGCAGCTACGTCCAAGCAAAAACGTGCCTTATCCAAGCATCAAGTACAAGGAACCAAAGGTGTTGCTGATGTTACTGGAAAACCAGATCCTCCTGCAGCTGCAGCTGTTGGAGGAGGTGGTGGTGGTGGCAGTGGAAATGACGGTGGTGGCAGTAACAACATGATCCCTATTGCGGGAGGAGCTCTATTAGTAGCAGCTGGAGCTGCTGCTTACTATTGGTACGGAACGGAAGCAGGAAATTCGGCAGCAGATGACGTAAAGGAACAAAAAAAAGAGGCCGTTGAAAAGGTGGCAGCAGTCAAAAAGGAAGCAGCTGCCTCAAAGGACACAACGACTGTGGCGAAACGTCCCACGTCCATCAAGGCTGAAGATGGCAGCAACCACGTTTTGCAAATTGAAACTCCCAAAGGAACTATTCCTACGGCACCAACGATAGCACCTGCTTCGCACCCGGAAGGTGGGTCTCGTGTGACTATGGAGTCCTTCCAACAACCTGCTGCTGCTGCTGCTGCCGGAGCTGCCTCTCGGGTCACTGTACGAGATTCGCTCAAGGAATTGCAAGATCAAATTGATCAGGAAACTTCGGATGTCGTCCGACGAGCCAATCAAGAAGTGATGCGATCTTTTGATGAATCGTTGTTTGAAGGATTGGACGACATGACACCAGCTCAATTGAAGTCACGAGTTATGCAATTGGCCACGGAAATGAAGGAACGAACTCGGTGGGAAGCCTTGCGATTGAAAGAATTTTTGGCGCTCAAAGAAAGGGAAACTGCCGAGAGGTACGTGATCGTTTTGTGCAATCAAAAAGTATGCTTTTGTGTGTTATTGGAAAAAGCCGCCTCACAAAATAGTATGGCAACCAATGCCCACTCTCTCTCTCTCGTTTCGTTTTGTTTACTAATAAAATAGGTATTTGGAAGTCTTGCAACAACAACGACTCGAATTTGAAAGCATTATGGCACGCAAATTGCGCGAACAAGAGCACGAATTGGCTACGACAGCCAATGCCAAACTGCAAGAAAAGGATTCTGCCGTCAAAGAAATGATTGACAATGCCATCAAAAAGTTGGAAGAAGCGCACCAGAATGAAAAGCAGGCAATCCTGGAGAAAACGGATCAAGAGTTTCGAACCAAATACGAGCAAACCTATATGGAAAAGCTGGAAGAATTCAAGGGCAAGGCCATTGACGAGATGGAACGAAAGCAATCGGCATTGGATGCACTAAGCAAGAAATTGGGCGATCTGGAAGCAGCCTTGGCATCGAGTCAGCAGTATTCGGAAGGCTCTCTGCTAGCTCACAAATTGAGTGCCGCCGCACTGGCACTAGCTGAGAAGATGGAAGGCAATCAGGGCGCTGAAATCGAATTGAAGGCTTTGAAGGTACGTTGGGAGGGAGGTTTGGTCTTGGCTTGTTGCTGTTATTATTTCATGAAAGGTCTGTCATGTTTTCTAATCACGCACATCTATCGTCTCGACACATGATTGTTATTGAACTACTTTTGTTACAGGCGGTTGCCGGACGAGACAACGTAATAACGGCTGCTCTAGAATCGGTTCCGTCGTCGTTGAAAACTGGAGTCCCAACATTACCTGAATTGCAAGCTCGATTCGACACGGTTGCTAAGAAAACGCGACAAGCCGCCATGGTACCGGAGGGCATGTCTGGTTTGGAAGGACAACTCGCTGGTATGGTGTTTGCGACCCTTAAGTTTCCACCCAAACCGGAAGATCCAGCACCCGAAAACGACAAAGATGATGCCGAGTTTATTCTGGTGCAAGCTCGTCAGCACGTACAGTACGGTGAACTGGACAAGGCCATTCAGCGATTGGACAAGCTGAAAGGACAAGCTGCTTTTACTGTGGCGGGCTGGAAGAAGGATGCGTCTGATCGAGTTGCCCTTCAACAAGCCTTGAAGGTGATTAAGATGGAGTGCGCCTTACTGAATGAGTCTTTCAGTGTGGCGGGAAACTGAATGCAATGTTGTACGTAGAGATAACAAGTAAAATACAAGGTTGATTTGATTTTTGATTTACTATTATACTAGACTACTGGTACCCTCTCATCCCCATCAATCAATACAAGGTTGATTTGATTTTTGATTTACTACCGGTGTAAGACCAGACTACTGGTACCCTCCCATTCCCATCAATCGACACATGTCATCGAGCGAACCAAGTTTCATCATTATTTATCACGGATATGGAATCTTAAATTGATAGCCCAGGAGGAAACCTCGAACAATGCCTAAATAGAGTAGTTTACTGTGACGTTTTGTATGTGTAACAAGCGAAGTTTTGAATTCCAGCCGAGACTCCGAGCTCATATTTTTTGTTGACTTGATCTTTGTCTTGCATGTCTCTTGAGTGGACAAAAACAAATCTCGTAAAGACAAACTAACATCATTCTTCTTCTTGGGTCTTGAGTATCATTCATTAATTTCCATCATGATCTCCCTTAGCTACTACACCAACACCTTCCCAATACTGCTGCTATGTCTGTTAATTACGAGACCGGCTGCTGGTGAAATGCATCTTCGACAGATTCATGTTGTTTCCCGTCAGGGTTCCACCATCACCCTTAGGGATGGAAACCAAAACGTTCCAACGGAGGTTTTAAGTGCTGTCGGTTCTGAGCAAATGAACCACTTGGGAGAATGGCTTCGTCAGAAGTTTCATCCCTCCACCGCAGAAGATGAGGAGACCAATGATCTTTCCTTTGCTCCCCCCATCGGTTTGGTGGATGCCTACGTACCTTCGAGAGTTCGGATCGAATCCTCGGCCACTCACTCCACTATTGTGGCCGCCCAGACATTGGCCAGCGCCTTGTTTCCCAGTGCTTCTGGGAATATTCCTGTCTACACTCAAGCTGAACGAAATGACATGACCATTTCCGCCGGAGAGCAATGTCCTGCTTTTCAAAAAGAATTGGACGATCTGAATCGCAACCCCGACACTGATTGGCACAAGATGGAAGAAGCCTACATAAACCTCTTGACGCAATTGGGCCAAATTAAAATCCTGAGTGACTTTGCTCACAGCACAGGAGAGGACAAGTGGATCCCTCTCGAAAATGTAGCCAAAGTTTACGACTTTTTGCGAGAAGCGAAACAGACCTGTGACAACGGATTCGATACCAGTAACCTGGCTAACTGCAACCGGCTTCCGTATCCCAATGCTGCTGCTCTGTTGGACAATGTCCAATGGGATAATCTCAAGACACTGGCACGATATGCCGAAGTCCAGAGCAAGTACGGGACGGAGCGGGCTGGCAGTCTGTTGGCAAGCAACCTAGTACGACAGATTGCGGGTCGCATGGTGGATGATCGAGTGACGTCACCAGTGGACGAGGCAAGCAAACGAGTGTTTATCACGTCTGCCGATTTTCCCACAATCATTGCTCTCATGACAGCTTTGCAAGTGGTACCAGACGAATCAATCCAGGAAGAAGCCTTTCCTGGATACGGTTCTGCGTTGATCTTTGAACTCTATCAGGATGATGATGCATCTGATGGCAATCATGCAGTTCGGGTCTTGTACAAGAAAGCAGGATCTGCCAAGGCGTCGGTTTTGCGACTGGGAGAATACTGCCATGAAAAGGATCTGTGCAATATGAAAGACTTTAGTGCTTTATTGGACAGTGTGATGCTGTCCACAAGTGACTGGTGCCAACAGTGTGGTAATGACATATCCGACATGTGTATGTTTTACAGTCGGCTTACGCCTCAGTCAGACTCTCAACACAGAATCCCGAATAACATGGACCAGGGAGGTACCGACAAATTTTCCGGAGTCTTTTTGGGGGGCATATTGCTGGGTGTGCTGCTAGCTTTGTTGGGAGTCTGTATCGCTCGACGCCTGCGAAAGAAGAAATCCGGCAACATGAAGCGACGAAATAGTTTGGTAGTTGACAGCAACGTGACCAAAAGCAAATCCCGTCCCACGACACCTAAAACTTCCCAAGCAATAACACCCAGCCCAAAGAGTTTCTTTCCAACCTATTGGGCGAGCATGGCGGAGGAGTCGGATAGTGGTTCCTTTCATCGCACAAATAGTGACAAGAACCTGGAGATGGTTGAAAGCGACTCCTTGGTGGACGAATCTTCGGTGAATGAGGATGGGGAGGAAGAAGAAGAAGAAGAAGCATTTGATGTAGCCTTTTTGGCTCGATCTCCTGTTCGTGAAAGGAAAAGAGATATGCATCGGCGTACCCTCTCAGTTCCAACTCCCACTAAAATGTACCTTCCGGATGTTGTCTAACCTTGCATGCTACTAACTGCTATTAAAGCTACTCGTATTCAATGACCCGTCTATGACAATAAAAAATGCGCGATACTAACAGCAACTGGAATGGCAACCCTAGACTACTACTCCCTACCACTCGTAGTTTAGTAGACCCTAAATAATACTATCACAGCAATCCTCGGAATAGAGTTGATTAATCATTCCAAAGTATGCATGACTGACTGTCATTAGTTATGTTCGTACGTGATACCTTAATTTCAAATCTCACCAGACTCCAGATATGATACGTACTCTAGTCGCTCTCTACTCCTACATCACAAAAAAAAATAAAATAATCACAACACCTCATCTGATGTCTTCAGTCTTCGTCGAACATACATTCTCATGATACTATTGCAGAACGCTCTCAAAGCAGGGGTGCAGAGTGGTGCCATCATGTCAGTAGCTGATGTGGTGACGCAGTGGCTGGTAGAACTCAAAGAATTTCCCGCCGAATACGATGCCAACCGAACTCTACGATGGACCATGGCTGGTTTGTTTCTTCACGGGCCGTATTTTTACTTAGGGTTTCAGTCGATTGATAATCGCATCGGGGTGGCAACCTCTCTGAAAATTGTTGCGCAGAAGACGGCTATTGCACAGTTTGTACTCTTTCCTCCTTACCTGGTGGCACTCTTCGGGTGCATGGGTGTATTGGAACGACATCCCAATGTCTCGGAAAAGATACGCACTAGGGTACCGGAAGCGTTTGTCAGTGGTTGTTTGTATTGGCCTATCGCCAATGGAATTAATTTCGGAATAATACCTGCCTCGTTACGGGTTCCCTACGTGGCAACTGCGGCCGGGTTGTGGAATTCGTACTTGTCGTGGGAGAATGCGCGTGATGACCAGCAGAAGTGATGTCAATGATGCCATGCGATCAAAAAAGGAGTGATAGAGTACTGCAGAGGACAGCTACATGATTTGGAAGTGGTTCATGTTGAGCAGTTGATACAAGCACGCCTAACGTCCTGACTACCAAACACTAAGTTCCAGCTACGAAACAACAACAAAAAAGCTGATGCCATCAAGAGATGATATTCATTTACGTCCTTAAATCTCGGGCAATCTGGCTTGATGCGATTGAGATCTCGTAGAGATAGGTTCACCTCTTCCTCTGCCGTACTTCAAGGATATGATTGTCATACGTTTATATAAACAAGCGCACAAAAAGAAAATCCTAATGCTTATTGGTTCCTCTACTGCTGGCAAGTACTCTCTATTTTAATTAAATCACATTTTCTTGATGGTTTCCATCACAGCCTTTTTGGCCTGGGGGCTTACAGGGTCGCTGCCATAGTACACGTCACACATGGCCTTGGTAAAGACTTCCGATTTGACAGTTCCAATGCTACCCGAGGCATTCTTGTATAAGAGAGTATCTCCGCGAATCGTCATCAACAATTCCGTGTCCTTTTCCAAAGGTCCGGGAGGATTCAACTGTTTGAAGTGTTCCAATCTGTATTTTTGCGAGATGAATTTGATTTTTAAATGAGTTTTTTTGTCAGATAAGAACGACCAATAATGAAAAACAAATTCCAACTTGTTAAACCAAAAATCCGCATGGAACTGCTAGTCTACTTACGCGTCGAGATCCTGTCCATTCATGCGTGGTACCAAAGATTCCACAATGGCATCGTTGAATTTTTCCATGGTCATGGTTCGGTTCATGACGATACGAATGGTCCGATGGTATCCTGGATCCAGCAACGCCTTTTCAATTTCCGCATCGTCCTTCTTTCCCACAAATTGGGATGGATCCATGTAAGATCCTATCGCGTAGACCTTGACAAAGACGTACTTTATGCGGACACCGCATCCCATAAAGGTTAGGCCATTGACCATCGGAGGAAACATGATGCCCGTATCGGGCTCTTTGACCGCTTTGCCAGCCATGATGACGGGAAGACTAGTACGAGCATCCATGTACGTGCGTTCGTCGTGTTCATGGAGCGTATCAAACAACAGAGCGGTAGCTGCACCCATCAAGTACCAAGAAGACAAAGCCGGAGCACCGTTGCTGCCAGCCGATGATCGAGCTCCCCCCATGGACGTTGTCATGGTACGGTGCGATGCTGACATCTTCTTGCTCGGAGCAGTGATGGATTTCTTTTGATAACGCACCATCGTTGAGACTGTACGAGAGGCATGCTTGGAGCTCATCATGGTGCGATGGAAACAGTATTGCAACAAACCGGATAATAATATCTTTTGGCTCATTGTGCAGATGAGTATTACGAGGACTTTGCAAAAGCAGTGATTATGTTAGGTTACAGTACGTTGTGAGCGTCACCGCATTGTCGACGTTTTGCCCCTGGAGTCTTCCCGAGAACAAAACGAGAACTCCGCTTCTGGATCTTTGTTGTCAGAATGGATCTTTGATCTTTGAGTCCCTTCTATGACGTTGCAAGCTGGAATCAGCTCAGTTACTCTGCAGCGATGGTCCGGTATGATTGGTGCTGAGAGTGTACTACTACTCTAGTAGTACTACCTACTCGGAGTACTTTAGAGTAGTTAGCTAGTAATAATATGGCATTCCATAGCTTTCGGCCCAGACCAGACCAATCCAATCCAGTGCAGCAGCTAAATATTAGAAAAAGTGCATGAAAACTTATTCAAAATAAATTATTTCGCGCCTACAATACCAACAACCTAAATTGTAACACCACAAAGTTCGACCTTCCACGTCAAGGCGACACAAAAACCAACTTCGCATGCATCTTCGTCTGGAGAAATTTCTTCGGTACCTATTGTGATTGTACCCACCGCGCCTCGAAAAGGTCCGGATCCTCCCACAATTGGCATGCCCACATCAGAAAATGAGCTATTTTCTAGCGCTTTGAACAACCCTCCAGGGAGCCCTGTTGCCACAAGCTGCGACATGGACCCGTTACTTTTGTTTTTATTCAGGAGAATGGTTGTGCAGGTGATTCCCCATTCGTCCCTTTCGTCACCTCCAAAAATGTCTGGCGACGAAGGAAAGTTCAAGTAGCTCGCTGCGTTACAATTGGTGTAACCCAACGTATTGTACCCATCAAAAAGTGCATCAGTACTTTTAACCTGGGTCACGTAATTTGCGTCTACGTTTCCTTCCAGAATCGTATCAGGATCACTAGAGTCGTTACCTTGATGACTTCGTGCTACAACGGTAGTTTGGTAAATCGCGCATCCTTCGTCTACAGGATCATCGGGACTATCCACAGGCAAATCGCCGCTCCAAGCAGCTCGCTCAGTGACTTTATTGCATTTTTTCAGAACAACATCATCGTCACCAAGATTGGGGGTATTGCCTTGCCAGACAACGCAAAGGCTCTCGTCACTGACAGGTTTGATCAATTGAAACCCTTCATAGACAAATTTCTGAAGTTCATTGTTTGAATCGCAACGAAACATGCGAATCATATTTCCATCCTTGGGGTTACCTTCTCGTCCAGCTTGCATGCACTGATTGTCATCTGCCTCACTATGAATTAGACCTTTGCTATCGATTCGCCATCCAGGGCCGCCATTACAATTGCCAATCGTTAGCTTCGCGTCGTCACTCGGGTCTTCATTTTTGAGTTCAATACAAATGGGACCATCATTACAGCTCACACCAAGACACGAGGCGTCAGAGTAGAATTGACCGTAACTTTCGTCGACAAGATAGCGAGTCTTGCCTTCATGGCTGGTCTTCTTGGCGTGAAAACTCCATTGAATGCTGCTTGCTGTAATCGAGGGCTTGGCGCGAACGTATCGGTGTCCACTCGCTGGATTTGGCTGGCGTATAATGGCAGACACGAGAACAAAAAGTGCGGTGCAAGAGAATTTCATGAGTTAAATTTTTTGTTGTAGAAAGAGGTATTGTTCTAAACTTCTTTTCCTTCAATTTCTTTTGGAAAATGGATGAACTACGTGCAGCATGCTTGATGGGAAAATTCGCTTTGCATTTCACGCCTAATCAATCCATTCTAAGATTAGTTGTTTGCATCGTTATGAATACCACGATGAACACGCTGAACGAATCCCATACTTATCTTGTGTCTCCACAGCACGACTCCAATAGCCTTATAAGATCGGAACGATGATGTTGCACATGGTGTCTTGTAAAAAAAGGCGAACCCGTCGTTCCATACAAAATCAAATTAAGCCCAGGTGGATTGCCATAGGACTCAGGAGTTAGGTCTTACTCTATTAGGTCGTGTGCCTATGCCTGCTTCCTATACACACAACCACTAGTCTAGTCATAATATTTACTCTAATATTCAATAGTCTCCACAATAGCTTTTTACGTGTTATCAGCGAACATGATGCCCTAAAAACCACTGGTTAACAAGAGTCTATAGGCACTAGTACAGACACCCCCTGTAGCCCCTGTAGTCCTCATGCGAGTTTCCGGAGGCGACACGCACCGGAAGATTGATCGATTTGGTTCATCAAAACTCCAAATCATCAACCACAAAGCTTTGGAGACTTTGGCCATGGCTGCTTCAGCCGGCCGTACACCAAGTTAACTTGTCCTCCTCCTCCTACAGGAGTAAGGGGACCTCGCTTCCACACCAACCGGAGACGAGGAGTCATACGACATGCGAGAGATCCACCTCGTTCACTCGCAAACCGGAAAAGCACAAGTTGTGCCTTTCCATATCCTACAACTACAACTACACCCATCGTCGCAACCGGAAGGACCGACGACAAGCCAACAGTCTCTCTTCGTACTACAGACGACAATGGAACCCCTGCTACATGGACTTTGGTCTTGTTCCAGCAAGCCATTGACCGGCAGGACCGGACTACAGACTGAAGGACGCTTCAGTCTACTGGAACTACACTGGAGATATCATTACAGCCTGGTATACAGGAATCCTCCACCGGACAAGGACTCGTTGCAACGACGACATGCCTTGTTGTTGGCTACACTCCATTGAAGGCTACATCAACCTGCAGGACACACCGTCAAGACACCTCGCAAGACACCTCGCAGGAACAGACTTCGCATCGCACCTGGACATTCAAGACTACAGTCATCAAGACTACCGGACTTCCAGGACTACCAACCACCGACATTAACCACCGACTACTTGGCAAGACAACCAAATGGGAACCCATCTCCCATTCGGTCACCAACCACCAGTCTATTCCATTTGGCAACCAACAACCGGATTACTACAACCGGTCTTTCGCTTCCACTGCCATTCATGTACAATCCGGTACAAGTCAATCGATGCGAAGCCACTGGCAACCAAACTGTATCACCGGTGCCAGTATCATGGAAGTATCTGTACTTCGAATTCAGTTTTGTATTCATTGTTTTTCGCAATATACCAAAACTACTGAAACCCTTTTTACTTTGACTCTGTTGCCTATATTCCACAGGAATATCTCCCACCCCTTTACTCTCAAACCATTCCACCATGGCCCGTACCACGACCCTCAAGCCCTCTAAGACGACGACGTCTATCATCAAGACTCGTTCGCAGAGTCGTACCGACTCTCGTACGATCGCTCCTGCTCCTGCTCCTGTTGTAGGACGTACCACAGGAACGACGCACGATCCTGTCGCGAATGACCCTGTCATTACTACGACTCCTCCTGTTGACTTGTTTGCAGGACGTCCAACTACCGGTACTTTGAAGGACCCACCCCCTGTTCCTCGCGATCGCGATTCCGATTCGGATGACGATGCGAACAAGCAAGAAGCCTGTTGCCAAGCCTAAAGGTCGTCCTAAGAAGGTCGCCCCTAAGGCTAGTACTCCTACAACTCGCAAACCTCGCAAGCCTCGCAACGTCGACGCGAACGAGCTTGTGGACCCCATGGCTAATATCCACTTTGGAGATGATGCCATTGGAGTTGTTACTGCCGGTGGAGGAATCGCTCGTGCCGGTGGCTATGACCCGGCCAGTTCTCGCAAATCCGGAACAACTTGAACCGGAACAGCCTGAACCCCAACCCAAGAAGAAGACTTGGGGTACTCGCGCATCTCGCGCAAATCGCGCCGGCCACGGTGATGATGACGTTGATGAGGACTCCTACAGCACCGTAGGATCTGGTACTGGAGGCTATGGAAACGGTGGAAATGGTGGTGGAGATGATGATGGCTACTATGACCCAGACCCTGATGGTTATTCTATTGCAGATAGCCAGGGTGTCCCTGAAGCACCTGGAGTGTATGCCCCGCTTATTATCGGTGATACCCCTGAGGAACGTGGATTTTCTATGTACCTCAGTGGCCCTCCTTTCAAGTGTACTAACACGGCTAGGAGGGTGCTCCACTACCAGCATTTCAAGACCTGGCATGATGTCCGTATCAAATCTCACGATGATATTGTGAAATCATTTGCCGTTATGTCCAAATATGAAACTGCTGTTTTTGTTGGAAATAACAGGTACCGGCTTATACGTGCCCTTGGTCTCAATTCGGCCCACCCGACCTTACTCCAAGGACTCCGCGCATTTGCTCACCATCACTGGCTTATCCAGCGTGAACCTCAATATGGTGATGCCACTGAACACGGCCTCCTTACTGCCCTTCAAGACTATTTGTCTATCAAGACCAGGATGGCTTGAGCCAAGGACAACGCTACCCCTGAGAAGCTGACCCAGCAGAACCGTTTTAAGAAGCATCTGGACCAGCTAGATTCCTACTTGGAGGGTACCGTTGGAACATTTGGCGCCCCACTTGCTTATATTACGAGAGAGGAAGTGGCCGCCCCAACTGCCATGGACGACCCTGGACCTGGACTTCCTACTCCAGACCAGGAGCTTATTCGCAGAACCCGCCATGACAGATCTAATCCCGCTTTTCGCGATGATCTTGCCCGAGTTTGGAAAGTGATTAAGGACATGACCCTAGGAGGACCCTTTTATGCCCATGTCCGGCCCTACAATGCCACCCAGG